>FUFK010896262.1_pt1 | contig 48218 bp, 51 predicted proteins | sample 1021851 | NCBI WGS metagenome assembly FUFK01 (sample SAMEA51879418, study PRJEB19060) | metagenome
GGAGTTAGATTGTCCTCAACTTTTTGACCTAGACCATGCCAAGGTAACTCCCCTGCATAAGCCATAGTTTCAACTTGATGTGCCATAAGCATTCTCCTTTCTATAAAATATAAATTATACTACAATAATTATCTGGGATTGTAAACGGAAAAATGCGGTGCCCTAAAATAAGAGCACCACAATAACTGAGATTGAGATCCATATTACGAACGGCGTACCGACCGCATATAGTATTGCTTTCCAAAATTCCTTATCCATTATTGCACAGGTACATAGTAATAATAACAACGATCTACGAGTGCACACAAAGTGACTGCGAATAGATAAGCTAAAGCAAGAAGACCGACTAAACAGCCGGCCTCCAAGACATAGACGAGAAATTTACGCATCGGCGACATTCCTCATTTTAACGATACCTTGATTGATCATCTTAGCACGATAGTACTGAAAGATCCTCCATGGCTTTTGTTTTGTTTTTAGATAACCTGACTCAGCGAGTTCGTTAATTTTAGTCATTAACAAAGTCTCATCGATCCACACATCATATTCAATGTGCTTTACTATGTCAGAGGCTTGTTTCGGCAATAGAGAGTCATCTCTGTGGCTGAAAATATACTCACGAGGCTTAGTTTTTGGACGACCCTTAGTTTTTACAACTTTTGGCTCCTCTGCGGTATCGATCTCTGGAATGTAATCGTCACCTTCGTTGAGTACAACTTCCTGAGCCATTTTAATGACCCGTTTGGCTGCTGCCGTCTTGTCCGAAAACTTAGGAGCTTGCGGAGTATTAACTATAGTACAAAATAAGTTTTGTAACTCAGTCATACTATATTTAGTTTTTAAATGCTCGAGACCATCATCGATGACCTGTTGCGCTCTTGAAAGTCTATCTGTCATATTAACTTTCTCCTTTCTGTGATCCCTTGTTAATAGGAACGTCTAACTCGGACCAAGGATCGAAATCGAGTGGACGTGAGTCGAAATCCTGACATAAATAAACTTCGCCAGATTTACCGACAACACCGTATATTGAGGACTGACTAGGAAATGCACGATTAACTACTATATTAATCTTGGCACTCTGATCGTGGTCCTTCAATATATCAACTATATCCTTTACCTTAAGTGACATTACTCAACTCCGGTAATACTTGGATAGAGTCAATTGGCATATAGTCTAAATAGTCTAATAACTCTTGATGAGTGATTGACTGATCTTTAGAGAAATATGATAAGCCAGGTTCAATAACGGTGTATGAATCTGCTTGTACAAAGTACGTTGGTAACTTATTTTTCATAATATTCTCCTTTCTTAATTATCGATACTACCGCATAAATCTGAATATGTACAATGTTTTTTGCGGATTTATTTATACCAATAATTTATTGCTTTACTTTTATCTAATAATATCAAGGATTTATTGACATATTGTATTGATTGGCATTTTGGCAATAAAAAAAATAAAATAATAAATTATTCATATATAATAATAAAGGTAATATGGGGACCGAAGTCCCCATGGTTACTATTTACGTGATGGGTGAGACCCCATCCACTCGACGAGTAATTTTTTAGATTGTTCTCTAGTATAACCGAACTCATTCATAATATTATCCGTTGCGCCAAACATGTTGACCACACCAGAATCCTTTAATTCGTCTAAAAAGAGAAACGTCTCCTTTTGTATGTTCCCATACTCACCCTCCTCAAACTCAAACTTTTCTGGAAATAACTCCTTTTCCGTAGACGGCCATTCGTGTTCTTCCCGTTGACCATTGAAAAATCCTAGTTTGTAAATATCTTCGAACATGGAATACACATCTCTGTGTTTAGTATCTTGATCGAAATCCATTATCGAATCGGTATACGCCTCGATCTTTGACTTGATTTTATCGTCCATAACTTTCTCCTTTCTAATTTATTATAAAAGTCATAATCTTTTTTAATATCCGCAATATCACAATCGTGAAATTCCGCCAATGCGACTAACAAATCATTCTTGTTCTTCGCACTAATTTCAAAACAGGGATTTCCGCCACCTGGTCCAAATGCTTGGATTAATCTCTGCTCTAAATTATGTTGTTCAATCCACGCCATAAAATCCGATATCGGATAATCCGACGCGACGTCAATTTCTGCTTTGTACATATTTTTATATACAAAATCACTGGTTCGTTCTTTATTCATAATTTTCTCCTTTCTGAATAATATAAATTTATCTTATATTGAAAAAACTGCTTTGTAAATATATTTTTAAATTAATTTTAAAAAAAATTTCGAAATAATAAAAAACCCGTTAAATTAATTAAAACTTAACGGGTTTATTGGTAAATAATATAAAGTATTATTTCATTGATTTTAGATTTTGTTTTAACATATATCGTTGAGCTTGTATAAAGAACTCTTGAATACCATCAACTCCATCCAATGTATAATTATTTTCATCATTATATCCAAGTGGAATTAACGTTTCTTCTATGAACGGAATAAGAGCTTCATTACACATCGCGCACTCCAATTCACTTATTTCATTATTTATAATTTCACTATAAGATTCTAAATGTTCTTTTTTAAATTTTATTTTACTCATAGTATTTCTCCTTTCTATTTATTAATTTCTTCATTTAATATTACTAATATAAACAATAATGTACTCATTATAAATACAAATGATAACATTCCGATCATTAGTTGTTGTAAAAACCACATTTGATCAAGTGTGTTTAATAAATCAAATAGTAAATATAAACAAAACACACTACCACAAATCATAAACAAACTAAAATATCTCATATTATTCACCTCCTTTCTCATCTGTGATTTTCTTATAATACCAATCACAATTTTCCATCATATTAATCTCTTCCCACATTCCAGAATCATTACATTTTTCTAATAATCCATCATAAGATTCCATATCGTCTAAAAACATATTTAACTCATCGAAATCCATATCTTTTATTTTAATACCATCTTCATTAGTGGTATTTTCATCTAATTCGAATTGAACCTCAAAACTAAATACTTTTTTTATTTTTATATTTTTACTCATAGTATTTCTCCTTTCTATTTATTATCTTTATTATAATTAATTTCCATATCTAAATCATAATTTAAACTTTCTAATTCCGAGATATTATCAAACATCTCAATTTCCGTGTATAAATTATCTAGTTTATTAATAATCTCATTCTTGAGGTGTTCTATTTTATATCTATAATCTTTTAAAATCTCCTCTTGAATCACATAATCTTTATTTATATATCCTGTTTTACTTGGTTGAGAATTAAATAAATATAAATTATTTAAAAATTCTAAATGAGTATTTAACTTATTTAACTCTTTAGAAATATTAAGATTAAATCTATTACTATTATCCATATAAATTATCCTTTCTTAAATTAATATTAATTATATATTATATTGTATTTTGTATTTGTAAATAGTTTTTTAAAATAATTTTAAAATTAATTTCGAAATGTATTTATTACTTTATTATATATAACTCTCTTTATTATTAATTAATTATAAATCTCATATTGATTTAATATCTATTTTTTTCTATTAACTCTTTATATTATTTATTTAAAATAAATCGGAGTTTATTGGATTTTAATTATAGTTTTAAATTTATTTTAATAAAAGTACTAGAAAACATTATCATTTTTATATCTTCATTTTTCCCAGTTCGACACCCGGGGGTGTAAGTGATCGCGCCCGGGTCTTCGAGCGCCAAGTCAGTCGATCTGCGGGGGTACTTTTTTACAATCGGACATAGTACGCTAGCATTTTGTATTATATATAGGAAATAATTTGTAAAAAAATATAAACATTTGTAGAATACCAATAAATACAATATGCCAATATGTCGGATATTGTTTACAGGAGCTGTAATTCATTGTAGTATTATGGTATAGTATTAACGTGGGCGGGGCGGTTCTCATCCTAGGCTAGTCAATCGTCCTTGTCCACACCATTAAGGAGTAAGAATGTCTAAAGGTGGCGCACGTCCAGGAGCTGGTAGGCCTAAAGGTCAGGCTAATAAGCGATCCAAGGAGATAGCAGAAAGACTGGAACAACTAAATTGTGATCCTATTGAAGGTATGGCGATGATCGCGAATGATACTTCGCTTGATCATGGTTTGCGTTTAACTGCATTTAAGGAACTTGCACAATATGTCGCGCCTAAAAGAAAAGCTGTTGATGTTGATGCAAGCATCGATGGTAACGTAAGTATTGAGGTAGTAAAGTTTAGTGATATTGTAAATGAAGATACAAGTACCGAGTGATTGGAAACCTCGTCCGTATCAAATGCCCATGTGGGAATTTTTTGAGGGCGGCGGAAAAAGAGCAGTTTGCGTTTGGCATCGAAGAGCCGGTAAAGACTTATGCAGCATAAATTGGTGTGCTGTTTCTGCGATGACAAGGCCAGGACTATACTGGCATCTCTTTCCTACTTATAACCAGGGAAGAAAGATTGCATGGGATGGTATGACTAGAGACGGCCGTAAGTTTTTAGATCACTTTCCTAAACAAATGCACGAAGCTGTTAATAATACGGAGATGAGATTAACGTTAAAGAATGGGTCAATCTATCAAGTTGTGGGAACCGATAATGTCGACAGACTCGTTGGAGCAAATCCTGTTGGAGTCGTGTTTTCAGAGTACTCACTGCAAGATCCTCGTGCCTGGGATTACATACGTCCCATCTTGGCTGAAAATGGAGGATGGGCATTATTCATTTATACAGCTAGAGGTAGAAACCATGGATATGATCTTCTTAATATAGCTAAGAAAAACGAAACTTGGTTCCAACAAGTTTTATCTGTCGAAGACACTCGGGCAATCCCAATATCTGCTGTTGATGAGGAACGTGCAGCAGGTATGCCCGAGGAAATGATACAACAAGAATTCTTCTGTTCATTTGATGCTCCGCTAGTCGGTTCGTATTATGGTAACGCCATGGCTAGGTTGTTAGCTGACCAACATCTAACCAAGGTCCCGTACGAACCGACACTCGATGTACATACGTCGTGGGACTTGGGTGTAGGTGATTCGACCGTGATTATATTCTTCCAAATGCATCACAATGAAGTACGTATAATAGATTATTATGAAAATCAAGGGGAAGGTTTGGCTCACTACATTAAAATCGTTAGGGAGAAGGAATATGTCTATGGAGACCACTTTGCTCCTCATGATATTAAGGTACGAGATCTAAGTACAGGTAAATCTAGAATAGAGATTGCTAGAGAATTAGGCATAAGGTTTAGAGTTGTAGCTAATTTAAGAATAGAAGACGGTATAGAAGCTGTCAGGTCTATATTACCCCGTTGTTATATGGACGAAAATAAATGTAATCACTTAATAGAAGCATTAAGACAATATAGAAAAGATTTTGATGATAAGAATAAAACATTTAGAGATAGGCCGCTGCATGACTGGACCTCGCACCCCGCAGATGCTATGAGGTACTTAGCTCTAGGAATCAGAGACCGTATCAACAAGAATGTTGCAAAATTACCACGTCAAGCAGAACAGGAGTACAATGTCTTCGGGGATTATAACATATCGTCCATTTAATTTAGATGATTTGCCAGCAATGGTAGAATTAGGGCGACAAATGCATGCAGAATCTAATTATAGTCATTTAGATTATGATCCAGCTAAATTAGACTTAATGGCAGCAACTTGGCTCGCTAATCCTGAGATTTACTTTGCAGATATAGCAATCTGCGAAAATAAGATATTTGCGATGTACGTTGGGTTCATTTCAGAGTATTATTTCGGTAAGGACCTAGTAGCGAATGATTGTTTGCTGTTTGTCGATAAGTCTAAACGTGGCGGCGTGGCTGCAATTAGATTAATAAAACGATTTCAGCAATGGGCATTTGATAAAGGTGCTAGTGAAGTTAGACCTGCTACGTCTACGGGCGTTCAGACTGAAGACACGAAAAAATTGTACGAAGCTCTTGGTTATGATACCGTGGGTTACGTATTTAGGAAATGTAAACTATAAGGAGGCTTATTATGTGCGGAGGCGGATCACGACCAGCTCCCCCACCACCACCACCAGCTCCAAAGCCGGTGGATACGGGTCCTTCAGTAACAGAGCTTACTGAAAGCGAAAAGAAACGTAAGGGGAAAGGTTCAACAGTATTAACCGATACGGAAGCGCAAAAGATGGAGCAAATCAAGAAGAAGAAACTTCTTGGTGGCGCATCTGAACCACTTGGTAAATACTAATGAAGCAGCAAGTCAACCAAATATTAAAGCGGTTGGAACAACTAGAATCTTTTAGAGCTCCCTGGGAGACACTCTGGCAAGATTGTACAGACTTTGTAAATCCTCGCCGGGGTGACTTCCAGACCAAACAAGCAAGGGGATCTCGAGCTAGATTCGATAAAGTATTTGATTCTACCGCTCCACTGGCAAACGAGCAGCTAGCATCTGGCTTGCACGGACACTTGACTAATGTGGCTGAAAGATGGTTTCATCTTAGAGTCCCAGGTCAAAATTCGTCTGCAGGTACTCATGCTTGGTTGCAGCAAGCAGTGGGGATTATGTTTGACAAAGTATTTAACATTGCAGAGTCTAACTTCATAACCTCAGTACATGAATTATACTTAGATTTAGGTGCTTATGGAACCGCTGTAATATTTGTTGAAGATAAACCTGGTAAACCTATAGGTTTTAGATCATTCCACTTAGCTGATTGTTATGTAGCTGAAAATCACGAAGGCGTAGTAGATACGGTATATCGTAGATATAAGCATACAGCCAGACAACTAATGCAGCTATATGCTGATGTACTTCCTGAAAAGATAAAAGAAATAGCTACTAAGCAACCGTTTCAAGAATTTACTTGTGTTCACGCAGTTGAGCCAAGAGCTGATTTAGATTATGGCAAAAAAGATAAAAACAATATGCCATTTAAATCATGTTACGTTTTAGTTGAAGAACAAATAATGTTAAAAGAGGGTGGATTCCAAGAGTTTCCTTATATGGTACCTCGTTGGAGTAAAACCTCAGGTGAAGTTTACGGTCGATCGCCATCAATGATGTGTATGCCAGATATTAAGATGGTAAACGAAATGATGAAGACGACTATTAGAGCTGCTCAAAAAGCAACTGATCCTCCCCTACTGGTTCCAGACGATGGTTTTATGATGCCACTAAGGACGGTTCCTGGTGGTCTAAACTACTATCGTTCTGGTACGCCAGATAAAGTAGAACCATTAATCGGTGGTGAGAGACCAGATGTAGGTTTAGATTTTATAGAATCTAGACGTGAACATATTAAAAAAGCATTTCATGTAGATTGGTTACAAATGAGGGAAGGTCCTCAAATGACTGCTACAGAAGTAATGCAGCGTCAAGAAGAGAAAATGAGATTGATGGGACCAATGGTTGGTAGATTACAATCCGAGTTCCTTGGCCCTATGATTACTCGTGTATTTCAATTAATGATGCGTAGAAAAGAATTACCGCCAGTACCCCAAGAGCTTGAAGGTATTGACTTACAACTTGATTATGTTTCACCTGTAGCAAGAGCACAAAAAGCACAGGCAGTATTTAACTTTTCTAGATTTATGGAACAAATGATACCACTTGCTAACGTGAAGCCAGAGATCTTTGATAATATAGATGCTGATGCTACGTTTAGATGGGCTCATAAAACATTAGATGCTCCGGTAGAAACGCTTACAAATCCTGACCAGGTGCAAGAAATTAGACAACAAAAAGCAGAACAAATGCAACAAATGGAAGAAAGAGGCGCTATGGCGCAAGATGCTGCAACAGCTAAAGATATGGCTAAAGCAGCTAAAGACGTTGGTATGGAAGAAATGGTAGGAGGTGCACTTGGCGGACAAGCCCAGTAAACCTAGTGAATTACACGCAAGCTATCGAGCTGTGTTTGATACAGCAGATGGTAAGCGAGTATTGAATCATCTATGTAAAGTAGGTTTTGTAAATGATGCAACCTATGTAAGTGGTGATTCACACGAAACTGCGCATCGTGAAGGTATGCGTAGAGTTGTAATAAGTATCTTGAGGTTTATCGATAGAGATCCTCAAGAGTTTCTTAACTTAGAAAAGGAGGCTATAGATGAGTGAAGAAGCAGTCGCGTCCGTAGAAGCGCCGCAGCCAGTAGCAGATACTGGTGGAGCAGAAGCGGGTAGCCCGGCAGTTGTTGATTGGAAGGCATCGTTAAGCGAAGACCTAAGAAATGACCCAAGCCTGGCAAGTATAAATGACGTAGCTAGTCTTGCAAAAGGCTATGTGCATGGTCAAAAAATGATAGGTGCAGACAAGATCGTTATTCCTAAAGATGACGCATCACCAGAAGAAATGAATGAGTTTTATAATCGTCTGGGTCGGCCTGAAAAATATGAGATAACTAAACCACAACTGGCTGAAGGTCTTGAATATAATACTGATATGGAAACAAAGATGCTAGGCGTCTTACATGAAGCTGGTTTATCTAACGCGCAAGCTAATAAAGTATTTGCTGGTTATATGGATTACATTGGTAATGTCCATACTGAAAACACCAATAATATGGCTATGCAGCGTGAAAGCTGGGATAAAGAAATACGACAAGAGTTTGGCAAGGCTTATGACGAGCGAGTTGATCTTGCTCAACGTGCTGCAGCTGAATTTGGTGGTGAACCATTTCAACAATGGCTAGATGACTCTGGTATGGGTGATCATCCAATGATGATTAAGATGTTTGCTAAGATTGGTCAATCAATGATGGAATCAGGTATTGAACCAACTGGTGAATCATCTCAGTTTACATTGACTCCTGATGCTGCACGTCAAGAGATCGCTAGATTACAACGTGATCCTAACTTTATGAAGCAGTATAATGATTCAGAAGTAGATGGCCATCAACAAGCAATAGAAAAGATGAGAGATCTCTTTGCTTATGCTTATCCGGAGGATATAAATGGCTAAAACTAAAATGGGATTATGGGCTAATATACATGCTAAACGAAAGCGTATAGCAGCCGGTAGTGGTGAAAAAATGCGAAAGCCGGGGTCTAAGGGGGCTCCGACTGCCGCTGATTTAAAACGATCACAAACAAAGAAAGGGTAACTATGCCAAAGGGAAAAGGAACATACGGCACTAAGCTAGGTAGACCACCTAAAAAACCTAAGCCTAAGCCAAAACCAAAGGGAAAGTAAATGGCCAAGAAGATTAAAGTTGGATATTTTGATGATGAGTTTCGTAAGACTACTATAGGTCGTACGTCACGTTCTAGTCAAACAAATGCAAGCTATCAAAGACAGATAGCTGATAGGCTATCTATTCCTTCAGAATATTTAGAAAGTGCTAAAGCTCAAGTTGAAAAACAAGCTAAAAATAAACAAACGGCAACACCGCTTAAGCCGGCAAAATCAGGTACAGGTCGAGCGCAGTCATTGCAGAACCCTATTGATTTTATTAGAAGCCAAGAGTTTGTTGGCTATTCTGAAGCACAATCTATGAATATCGTACGTAAGTCGCTGGGTAATAAACCAACTGGTACTAAGCTAGGAATGTAGTTTACAAAACGGCGTTTTTACGGTAGAATACAAGTATTGGGTAGCGGGAAACCGTCCGAGTCACCACCCAGACTATAAAGGGTAGCAGAGGTCCGAAAGGGCAGCCAAAGCGTTTAATGTTAATCTTAATGTTGATAAGGAGGCAAATATGTCAACTCAAATCACAACGGCTTTTGTACAGCAGTACAGAGCTAATGTTGAGCACCTCCTGCAGCAAAAAGGTTCTCGCCTACGTCCGTATGTGAGAGTTGAAACTCAGAATGCTGAGTTCGATTTTTATGACAGAATTGGCGCGACCTCTGCACAGGAAGTGACAGGACGACATCAAGATACACCTCTAGTTAACGTACCGCATGACAGACGTAGAGTCTCATTGCGTGACTTTGACTGGGCGGAGTTGATTGATAGACCCGACAGAATTAGGTTGTTAATAGACCCGACTTCTCCATATAGCCAAAATGCATCTTTTGCACTTGGCAGAAAAATGGATGAAATCATTCTTGAAGCAGCTTTTAACTCTGTGTCTACTGGAAAAACTGGATCAAGCACGGTAACATTCCCTGCATCACAGCAAATCGCTGTTAACTATGTAGAGAGTGGAGCAGCTGCTAACTCTGGTTTAACTATCGGGAAACTCAGAAAAGCTAAACAAATGCTTGATGCATCAGAGACTGATCCGTCAGATCCTCGTTACATCATTGTTACTGCAAAACAGATCACTGATCTATTGCAAACAACTGAAGTAACAAGCGCTGACTTTAACTCTGTTAAAGCACTTGTTCAAGGCGATGTTAACACTTTCATGGGCTTCGAGTTTGTTCGCACCGAACTCGTAAACACTGACGCTAACTCTTATCGTAGAGTACCATGTTTCACTAAGTCAGGTATGCTGCTTGCAGTAGGACAAGACATCAATGTGGATATTGGTCCTAGACGTGACAAGAGAAATAGTACTCAGGTTTATTGCTCAGCTTCTTTCGGTTCAGTAAGAATGAATGAAGAGAAAGTAATTGAAATCAAGTGCGCGGAATAGGAGATAGAAAATGGCTGTAACAACTCAAAAATCTACTGAGTATACAAACCAAACTGCTACTCCGCCTGAGTTTGTTCAACCTACAGAAATGGCAGGTAGAGTAAGGATTATGTATTTTACTCACGACCAGTCAGGTGCAGGTGATGCAACCTCTTCAGTAGCACTAGGTAAAATACCTGGAGGAAGAGTACGTCTTCTTCTTAGTATGTCTAAAGCGTATGTTAACTGGACAACTAGTTCAGCGACATTAGATCTTGGTTGGGATGCGTATGAGGCTGTCGATGGTACGACAACCGCAGCAGATCCTGATGGTCTAGTAGATGGACTTAACGTAGACACTGCAGGGTACTTCGACTTTGGCGAAGATACAACTGCAACCGGTGGTACCTATGTTTTTGAGAGTAAAGACGGTGTTGTTATCCGTGCAACTTCTCAAGATGTAGCTCTAGCAGCGGGCAGTGACTTAGTTGGGTACATTGCTTATGTTGTAGACTAAACGTATAAATTATGGGGGAGATGTATTTCTCCCCCATTTTATGATACAAAGGATAGAATATGGCAGCAAGTGATATTGAGATAATAAATAGGAGTTTAGCTTTATTAGGTATTGAGTCGATAACATCGTTATCTGACAATACTAAACAAGCATCAACTGCTAGAGTATTATTTAATGACACACGAGCAGCTGTATTTAGAGGGCATCCCTGGAATTGTTTAACAAACAGAGCATCTCTACCTAAAGATGTTTCAACGCCAGCGTATGAATTCTCAAATAAGTTTGTGTTGCCTGCAGATTATCTGAGGCTTTTATCTGTTGAAAATCCTACTCAAGTAACTTTTCAAATAGAAATGGGTTTCATATTAACTAATGAAGACACATTTAATATTAAATATACGGCTTTAGTAACTGATGTTACTAAGTACGATACTCTTCTTGTTGATACATTGACCGCGAGATTAGCTGCGGATCTAGCACAACCTCTATTACAAAGTACTTCTGCCATGGAACAAATGTGGCAAATGTATGAACTTAAATTAAGAGAAGCTAAGTTTGTAGATGCTCAGGAACAACAACAAGATGTGCTTGATGCTGACTACTGGTTAGACTCAAGACAAGGTATATCTAGGCCAAATATAACGACACCACCGAGGTAGCACCATGGCTAAAGTTACGCCCATCCAGACAAATTTTACTGGTGGTGAAATTAGCCCGAGACTACTAGGTCGTGTTGATTTGACTAAGTATACTGCCAGTTTACAGACATGCCAAAACTTCTTGGTGTTCCCACATGGCGGTGTAACAAAGAGGAGTGGTACGAGATTTATTGCGGAGGTAAAAGATTCGAGTAAAAAAGTTAGGTTGGTACCATTTGTATTTAGTACGGTTCAAGCCTACATAATAGAATTTGGAGATAATTATGTTAGATTCTATCGTAACGAAGGTCAAATCCAAAATAGTGCAGGTACTGCAGTCTATGAAGTCGCTAGTCCTTACGATCAAAATGATCTTGCAAATTTGGATTTTACGCAGAGCGCTGACATTCTTTACATTTGTCACCCGGATTACCAAACACGTAAACTCTCGCGTACAGGACATACGCAATGGTCTTTCACAACGCTTAACGCAATTGACGGACCATGGGGACCAATAAATACAACATCAACAACGTTTACACCCAGTGCTACATCTGGCTCGTTAACTATTACAGCAAGCAGTGTTTCAGGTATAAACGATGGTCAAGGGTTTTTATCAACTGATGTGGGGCGTTGTATTAGAATACTTAGCAATGGTAAGTGGGGATCAGCGAAAATTGATTCAGTCACGTCAACGACTCAAGTGGCAGCCACTACGTATACTGATTTTAATTTTGGCAATACTAGTGCTAGTGATAATTGGAGATTAGGCATTTGGTCTGATACCACAGGTTGGCCTAGAACTGCTACATTCTATCAAGATAGATTATTCTTTGCAAACAATACTAAGCAACCTAATACGGTGTGGGCGTCAGAGTCTGGTAACTTTGAAACATTTAGTCCTACAAATAGAGATGCTGAAGTATTAGATGATTCAGGTCTAGATCTTACATTAGCCACAGACCAAGTGAATGCTATACGTTGGATGTATTCAGGTAAAGCATTACAACTAGGTACTTCTGATGGTCCATTTATAATGTCGTCTGGGTCTGATAACTTAGCACTTACACCAACCAACGTGACGGTAAACAGAGAAACATCTGATGGTGTAGCACAAAAGAAACCTATCGGTGCTGGTAAAGCTACATTATATATTGATAGAACAAGAACTAAATTAAGAGAACTAGCTTATAACTTAGAAGCAGACGGTTTTACCACACCTGATCTTACACTAATAGCTGAACACGTTACAACAGGTAATTTAATAGAGCTAGCTTATACTAGATCTCCTGATAGTTTAGTTTGGGCATTATTAGAAACAGGTGAACTAAGATGTCTAACTTACGAAAGAGAACAAGATGTTGTTGCTTGGCATAGACATGTCATTGGTGGTACTAATGTTAAGGTTAAATCTATTGCAGCTATACCGTCATTTGATGAATTACAGGAACAGCTATATATGGTTGTTGAACGTACTATCAATGGTACTACTAGGCAATATGTTGAGTTTTTAGAGGAAGCATTTGATCAAGCAAAAGGTATGGTACCAGCAGATGCATTTTTTGTAGATTGTGGTTTATCTTACTCAGGCTCAGGTGTTTCGTCATTATCTGGATTAGATCATTTAGAAGGTGAAACGGTTAAAGTACTTGTTAATGGTGCTAACCACCCTGATAAAGTTGTATCAAGCGGATCAATATCATTAGACAGAACTGCTACCTCAGCAGCAGTTGGTTTAGCCTATACAGCATTTATAAGAACACTAGATCCTGAAGTACAAACAGAAACAGGTCCTTCACAAGGTAAAACAAGACGTGTTGAAAGAATTACGGTACGTGTAGTTGATACGTATAATTTAAAAGCAGGAGTTAATCAAACAGATTTACAAACTATATTTTTTAGAACACCATCTGTTCCTATGGGTTCGCTACAATTATTTACTGGTGACAAAAGGTTGCTCTTAGAGATGACTCCTAATAGAGCTATGGATATATACCTTCAACATGAAGATCCATTACCTTGTACCATACTAGCTCTAATGTATTCTTTGGTGGTGTCAGAACGATGATTATAGTACCTTTTGAAAATTGGCATTTAGAATTTATAAAACCAGAATATCCTATATTTAGAGATGGTATAAACTGGGAACATCAGGCTGTAGCTTTTACATTATATGAAGATGGACATTACTACGCTATCTTTGGTGCAGTACCTCTTTGGCCAGGTAATTATGAAACATTTTTATTTACTGATAAAGAAAAGTTTAAAAACCGTAAATTGCAGTGTATAAAGATATTTAAGCAGCAAGAAAAATTTCTTGTAGATAACTTTAAACCTAGGCGTGCACAAACTACCGTGCCTGTTAGGCATTGCGCTTGGCAGCGATGGCTTGAGTTTCAAGGTTATGTTAATGAAGGAATAATGAGATGTTTTGGCCCTGATGGTCAAGATCATTATCGTTACGCAAAGGTGTATTAGATGGGAACTGGAGTAGCAATTGCATTGATGGTAGTCGGTACGGCGGTTTCTGCCTATGGTCAGTATCAGGCAGGTAAGGCGCAACAACGAGCCCATGAATATAATGCTAAGATTGCCGAGCAAAATGCTCAGATTGCAAGAGATCAAGCTGCGTATGAAGCAGAACGTCAGAAGAAAAGAACTCGTGCTATGCTTGCCAAACAACGGGTTGGCTATGGTGCATCAGGTATTGTATCAAATACAGGTACTGCTTTAGATATGTTAAGAAACACCATGATGGATGGTGAAATGGATAGAATGGCAATTTTGTACGGTGGTGATGTAGAAGCTGTTAATCAAAGAGCAAAAGCTGCTAGTGAGCGTATGCAAGGTAAAGCTGCAGCTATGGCCGGTAAGTTTGGCGCAGCATCAACACTGCTTAGTGGTGCTGGTTCCGCTGGGTACAAATATAAACAAGGCCAGGCGTTAGGAATGTTTTCATAATGGGAATACGTATACCAAAATATAGTGAGCAAGGCGGCGAAGTTTCATTACCTACTCGTCGTATGACTCCTCTTAGTCCTAGAGAAGTTTATGCAGCTGGTGATGCTGGCAGAGCATTATCAAGAGGCGGACAAGCATTAGTAAAAGCAGGCGAACTAGTATTTGAGGACGAAAAACGAGATCAAGAAAAGAAAAACAAAATGTGGCTTGTGTCTGCATCAACTGATTTAGAAATGGAAATGACTCAAGCGTCAGAAGAATTAAAGCTAAATCAAGTTCCAGGAGATTATATTAGTAACGAGTCATTTGTTAATGGTACTAATAAAGACACTTATACAAATCAAACCATGTCAAAGTTTGAAGGCATAGTTAATAAAGAAACAGATAATAAAGACGGAACAAAATCACAACGATATAAAGCTCCTAATGAAGCTACAGCTGACTTGTGGGAGATGGAAAAAGCCCGTATAAAATCAAAGTATACAATGCAGGCAATGAGGCATGAAGCTGATTTAAGATCTGCTGCTTATGCTGAAATGCTAGAAAATACTTTTACTAGTCAGAAAAGCAATGTCTTTGATAATCCTGGTAATTTAGAAACCATGATGAACAAAGTTGATATTTTAGTAACAGGACAAGATGATCCTAAAACTAAAGATATAGAAGGTTATGGTAATAGAATTAGTAGTAAGGCTTTACTAGGTGTAGCTAAGGCACAAAAGAAGGAATTAATTGTAGAAGCCTTTAGGGGTAGTGCAGTTAACGAACCATTGAGAACTTGGATGATACTTAATGGAGATATAAAAGGTAAAGATGCCGGAGTATTTTCTGGTAAGTTAGGTTATTTAACAAGCGGAGAAATAGATACCTTAAAAAATTATGCTAAACAAAATATTATTATTGATAATAATAAAAAAATAAAAGTCCTAAGCGAAGGGCATGGTACTAACTTAGTCAAGTTTGCAGCTGGTGAAGAAGCAGACCACCCTGAATTAACTACCTATGACAATATAAAAGCATCTGTCTATGGTCTTTACGGAGATACCGATAAAGAAATAGAAGTGATGTTTAAAATATTTCCTGACCTAAAAGTAAAAGCAGATCAACTAGTTGATCAAATGACTAGTGAAGTTAGGGTAGGTTTAATTACTAAAGAATATGTTAATTTTGCTCATAAATCAAGCAATGAAGAAGTTATAGCTATGATTAACGCCATTGCTGACGCGCCTAAAGCGAGCAAAGCTCAGATTACAAAAAGATTTACAGACCTGTTCCCAGATAAAAAAGGTTTAGTAGAAGGCTTAACTTTAGAAGAAATGGTAAATGGTTTAAATACTGCTGCTACTGCTATGGCAAATGACCTGTCAAAAAGAAGTACTGATTTTGTCTCGTTTGCTAATACTATCGATGCTATTCAGGTAATGCCAGAAGGTCCTGAAAAATATGCAGCCATTAAGGCATACGGCGAAGAGGTTGGTCTAAGTATTGTGCCAATGTTTACTAATGATGAAGCAGCAAAGATTGTAGCGTCTGCTAAGGGAATAAAAAATGGAGAACAAGCATCTGCTTGGATGGGAAACCTAGCACAAAAATTTGGTGATAACCCTGAAACACTAGATATAGAAGGCAAAGAATTATTTGATCTTGCTTGGCATCAGCTTACCACTATGAATAATGGCTTAGGATCTAAATGGCAACTTATGGGTCTATTTCATGGTTCAAACGAAGCAATGGTTTTTGGTAGTGCAGCACTAGCAGATACTGATGACTTAATAGAAATTGTTAAAAATAAAGTTTCGCCGATGACATCTAAAAAGATGATCACAGATGCTATAGCAACTAATGGTAATATAAAAGAATTTTTACAAGCAATAACTGGTGGCGTGTTTGGCAGAGAAGGTTTTGAAAATGACGCTATTAACATGGTTGTTAATGCTGTACTAATGGATATGAACCAAAATAATAATTCAGTTTCAGAATCAGTGTCTGCTGTGGGTAATATGTTAAATAGTTCTCAACTTCAATTTACCTACGAAAAAGATGAGTTTGCTTTTTATGTACCACTTGGTGCTACAGATACTAATGGTAATGCTATAAATGCAGCAGTAGTTTCGAATAACCTATATGCTTTAACTGAGAATAAAGAAAATATGGTAGAGTTTTTACAAAATGAAGGTTTGTATATCCCGGGTTCAACATCAGCCGTTGTCAACGCAGACAATGAAATGACAACTAATTACTTTGCTAATTACTTAGTAGAGCATGGTAGGTTTGTGATGAACGATTCGGGGGACGGTGTGATGCTGGTTTATCCAGCGTTGTATGGGGCGGATGCTAGTTCATCTGGGAGCGGGTTCAATATTCCTGTAGTAATACAGCAAGGCGATAAGCGTGTACCATTTAGTATACCATTTAGTGCTTTAAATAAATTTACTAAAGATAGTATTTACATGGGCGATAATTCTATAGCTCATATACTAGGTAAAGAATATAAAGGAAATGATAAGTTCTAATGAAGTTAACATTTAATCAAACTAACAATAGTGCTGTAAATGACGTAATGGGTCTTGACATGCTTTCTGCGCATGGTGACTCTGTTACTGATATGGCACAAATACGTGGTAGTAGATTTACTGGTGGTAACTCTATCGATCGTATGTTAGAGATAAATAATATTAGGACTTACACAGAATCTAGTTATGAACAACGTCGAGATTACGACAATGTAGTTGCTCAGCATGGTAAAAGAAAAATAGCTAGGCATGGTTCAGCTAGATATGGTGCTGCTAAACTACCTTTTACTTCTGAAGATCTAGAAAGAAATTATCCAGGTTTTAACGAAGAAGAAATAAAATTTATTGAACCTGAAGAAGCCAACGAAAAGTATGGCATTGATGGTCAACTTAAATTTGATGAGCCAGTATCTAATCTTGAAGCATACCTTTTAAAACAAAGAAAAGAAGAAGAAATAAAATTTAATTATGTTTTAGATAAGGCTTACGGTTCTCAGTTCTGGAAAGGTATGGGTATTGAAATGGGTATGGCTTTGCTAGACCCAGTAACTTTACCATTAATGTTTATACCACCACTTGGCGGTGCAAAAGTATTATCAGCATTAGGAATACAAGGAGCTAAGTCATTTGCTGGTAGATCAGCTGGACGATTAGTAACCGGTGGTATGGCTGGTTTCTATGGTTCTGTAGCTGTTGAGCCACTTATCTATAGTGCTGCACAACAAGAGCAAGCACAATATGGCGCAGTACAATCATTTTTTAATATAGCTTTTGGTACATTAGCCGGTGGCGGTTTGCACATGAAGTTTGGTGCATTGGCCGATGGCGTAAGACATATTAAAGCTAGACGTCACTTAGCTGCATTTGATACTGCAGTTAAACAAAGTGCTGAAGGTAAAAATGTAGAAGTAACTTCTATAGCTCACGGTTCAGATGAACCTACATTTACGACACCTAAAAATAATATTGAAGGTAATAGTGGTAAACCAGGTGATCAACCTAATCAGCCAAGACAAAATGTAACTAAAGGTGATTCAACACAACCACACCAACCAGGTACTACAAAAGAATATGCACCTCATAAAAATGGCGATGAGTCATTAGCATTAATTAGGCAAGGTGAAAAAGGAATTAAACTTTCCTCAGTTAAATTAAAAAGAGCTATGGCAACAAAAGAATACGAAGAAGCCGTAGCTACAGCAAAAGCAAAAAGTCTAGAGCAAAAATTAGCATTTAGGATTAAGACGAAGAATGGTGACTTTGTAGTTGTAAGACAAAAGCAAGGAGAGTCATTAAGATTATTTGATAGTGACTCAATGGCAGGAGCTCCTGGCGAGACAGCAGTCATAGGGGAGAAGATGCATAGGTCATTGCTTATGCATGGTGTCGACATGGCTGCTGCTGATCTTAACTACACAGGTAGTGTTAAATTACAGGATGGTACTATTCACCATGTTATGAGTATTGAGGGTGTAGACTTTAATCCTAAAATGAATCAAAATAATGTGGTTGTTGCACCAGGCTATGAAGTTGCTAAGATGTTTCAAGGTGACCCGGCTATCTCATTATTTAGTAGTAATATAAAAGGGGGTAAAAATGCTATACTTGACGAATACTCTAAATTTGATGAAGGAGATTTTTTAAATGATGTTGAAGGTCAAAAACCATATTTTGACGAGCAAATATTAAATGATAACTTACAACAAACCGGTACGCAAGCAGGTACACAAAAAGGTGGCTTCTACAAAGACATGGCCACAGGTGATGAGTTTTACGTTAAATATCCAGAAAACGTTGAACTTGCAAAAAACGAATTTATTGCTGCTACGCTCTACCGCGAGTTTGGTGTACCATTCCCGTTGACTAGATTAGTCGGTGATGCACAAGGAAATATAGTTGGTGTTGCATCAAAAATAATTCCAGGTGCTAAAATGATTACGCCTGACGATTTTGTAAAATTACCTAGTGGTGTAAGAGAACAATTTGCAGGTCATGCTTTAGTTGACATGTACCTTGGTAACTGGGACGTAGTTGGTAATGCACCTAATTTTAATATGATGCAAATGCCAGACGGTACTTTACTAAGAATAGATCCAGGTGGCGCACTATTATTTAGAGCACAAGGTCAGCCTAAAAAATTATCTGATGCTATAGATGAGATGACCACATTCCTGGATAAAAATAAAAATCCAAATGCTGCAAAAGTATTTGGCTCTATTGATCCTGCTACGTTACAGAAATTACATCAACAAGCAGCAGCAAGAATATTTAGTGTATCTACTTCTGAGATTGCTAATGTTATCGATGTTGTAGGTATGCCTGCTAAATATAAAAAAGAATTAATGACTGCATTGGGGAACAGACGAACTGCTTTAGCAGAAAAATTTGCTAGAGTAGAACAAACTACAACTACTAAAAAAGGTTTTATAGCATCTAATAGTTTTGCTGCTGCACAAAAAGCGCTAGATAAAATGGCAGAGCAAGGTGATGTAAAACTTACTGCTGCACAAAAAGCTATTATTAAGGATTATACACAATCTAGTTATGGCTGGATTAATTCATATTTACGTGGCCAAGCAAATGATGCAGCCATACTACAATATTCTAAGTATGTACCTACAGCACAAAAGACAAAAGCAGGTTATACTGATGCTGCTGGTAGTGTAGCACAAGCAAAACAAGCTATTGATGCTCATTTAAAAGATTTATCAGATGCTATTAATAAAACAAAACTTACTAAGCAAATGCGAGTATATCGTGGCGGCGTACCAAAAGATGTTTTCAATGGTATTAAGGGACTTAACTTAGTTGATGGTTCTGATATACACACAGCTAACGCAATGATAGGTGGTGAAGTACAATTAGATGGTTTTACTTCAACTAGTTTATACAGAAACAAAGCATTTAATTTTGGTAGTTATCCTACAGAAACAAGAGTTAGAATAAATCTACCTAAAGGTATGCCAGTACTTTATGCTGGTAAAGGTAAACATTTTTCATTTGGCACAGCAGAGTCAGAAATAATATTACCTCATGGCTTGACTTATGTTGTTAAGAAAGCTACTAAATCACCTCAAAAAGGTGTTATTATAGAACTTGATGCATTGCTACCTGGAGAAAAACTAGTTAAAAAAATTAATGCTACAGAGCAAATTAAGATAGCAGAGAAGTATAAAGTACAACCATCTAACGCTGTCAATGATGTAGACATGGCAGATCCTGACTTACAATTAGGTGATCAACAAAATATAAAAGCAGAGCTAACACCTAATAAACCTAAAGAACAAGCAGCAGCTGACGGAGAGCTAGAAGAAATAGCAGAGCTAATCAAGGCTGAGTTTGCTAATGCAGATCCTAAGTATATAAAAAGTCTAACAAAAGAAATCGAGGATTTTAATGCTAAAGCAGATCAAGATATTGCAGATGCTAAAGACTTATACGAAGCAACTAAAGCTGCGGCTGTTTGTGTGAGAGGTGCATCATGAGTATTAAAAAATGTATTGGTGTTATTAAGAATGCAGCAGCAGAAGGAAAGATTGATGATGCTGCAGCTATGGATATACTGGAAGAGATTAATGATTTTATTGATGCTGCCGGTAGTAAAAATATAGATAACTTAGATGCTAAATTACAAGAGCATATACAAGCTAAATTAAATGATGAGATCTTAGCTGCTACTATAGAAAAGAGAAACAAGGCTCTTTCTGCTATGGCAGAGGTAAGAGCTATGAGGTTTATCGATAGCTTTGATAATCCATTTGAAGGTATCAAAGCACTACTAGCTGGATCTATTAATGCTAATTATAAAAGTAAATTAAGTATTGATGTATCTGCTAAATCACTAGGTAACAAGTATATTGGTAGAATTATTAATAAGCTAGAACAAAACCCAGGGGATCTACAATTATATAATAGTGGTAAGATTGACGTAGACATCGCAAAAGAAATGTGGGAAATAAAACCTGATGGTAATCCTGGTGTAACTAAAAATGCAGCAGCTCGTCGTATTGCTAATATTATACATGAATCACAAATGATTGCTGTTAAGAATGCTAATAAGGCAGGATCATTTATCAGGCCACGTGCTGGTTATATAATGAGACAATCCCATAATATCCAGACCATAAGAAAAGCTGGTATGGACGAGTGGGTAAATTTTATTAAAGATAAACTTGATGAGTCAACATTTAAAGGTGAAGATCCTAAAAAATTCTTAGAATCTGCTTACAAGGCCCTAGCCTCTGGGATCCATAGAAAATTTCAAGGTGGCGAAACTAATCACTTAAATGGATTTAAAGGACCAAAAAATCTTGGCAGACGTATGAGTCAAGAAAGAGTATTACATTTTAAATCTGCAGAAGATTTTATGGAATACAATGGAACGTTTGGTACTGGCGATATACGCGAAGGTGTTGTACAAGGTCTGCAGCACTTAGCTAGAGGTACTGCTTTGATGAAAGGTCTTGGCCCTAATCCTGAGGCTATGATCACCAAACTTAAAAAAATGTATGCAGACAAAGCACAGAAAAAAGGTGACTTTAAAATTACAGATGATTTTAAAAGTCGAACTATTGATAATATTATGGCAGAGCTTGATGGCACAACACAAATACCTGCTAGAGTTACGGTTGCTAAGGTAGGAGCTATTGCTCGTGCTATTGCCAATGTATCAAAACTAGGTGGTGCTACTATATCCTCTGTAACTGATATTGCAAACCAAGCAGCTGAATTAAGGTATCAAGGTAAACCTCTCTTTGCTGCATATACAAATGCCTTTGCTAATTTATTTCGCGGCCGAGGAAATGCAGAACAAAAACAAATTGCAAGAGCATTAGGAATAGGCTTTGATGGTATTACCGGTGACCTATTATCCAGGTTCCATGCTAATGACCATATACCTGGTAGGTTTGCTAAGATGCAACAAAAGTTTTTTAAACTTAATTTAATGTCATGGTGGAACGATTCACACCGTACTGGTATGGCATTGATTATGGCTAATGGACTAGGCGTAGCAAGAAATAAATCATTTAATCAATTAGGTGATAGACTAAAAAATGTTTTTAAACAATATGGGATAGATGAAATTGATTGGGACTTTTATAGACAATATGGAAACAGGAAAGCAAATGGTAATGATTATATTACCACTGATTTCATTGATGAAGTAGATGATGCTGCTGTCAAAGAGTATCTAACTAGACGAGGAAAAGTAAAGCAAGGACCAAGAGCTATATCTGATGCTAAAGATGAACTAATGCAAAAATTAGATTCATTCTACATGGATAGAGCTGATCATGGTATACCAATGCCTGGTGCTGCAGAACGTGCTATCATGAACCAAGGTACGGTTGCTGGTACATTCTGGGGTGAGATAGCTAGAATGATGATGCAGTTTAAATCATTTCCAATAACAATGATTAGACGTGGTCTTGGTAGAGAAATATACGGACAGGCAAATGGCAAGGCCGATATAATGGGACTAGCTCAACTTATGGTTGCTACTACCGTTATGGGTTACGGCGCTATGTACGCTAAAGATGTATTAAAAGGCAGAACACCAAGAACTATAGAAGATTGGTCTAGCCCTGGTGATATAGCTAAAATACTATCTGCTGCTATGGTACAAGGTGGAGGTCTAGGTATTTATGGAGATTTCTTCTTTGGTGAGGGTAGTAGAATCGGCGGCGGTTTCTTATCTACCTTGGCAGGTCCTACACTAGGTCAGATAAATGATTTACAATATATTATATCGACTATTAGAAAAGGCGAAAATCCAACAGCAGACCTGTTAGATCTAGCAAAAAACAACACCCCGTTTATAAACTTGTTCTACACTAGAATGGCGCTTGATTACTTGTTTTTGTACCAGTTGCAGGAAAGTGTGAGTCCGGGGTATCTTTTACGGACAGAACAGCGTATAATGAGGGAAAATAATCAACGATTCTTGATACCTCCATCGTCGAAGATACCATACGGTGGCGGCAATAGATTGTTTGAAGGAGTAAGAGACTAATATGACAATAGCAACCGAAGTAAAAAGAGTTGTACAGGTCGGTACTGGCAGTACACCTAATTTTACATTTAATGCACCGGTCGATTCCGTCGATGCATTAGAAGTATTTACACTAGTACTTGCTACTGGCGTACAAACAAAACAAACACGAGGCGGTAGCGGTACTTACGACTACACGGTTTCTATTAATTCGGCTACAAAATTTGCTACCATAACTTTAAATAATAATTTACCCACAACTCATAGAATAGTTATACTAAGAAATGTTGCTATCACGCAACAGGTTGACTACGTTGAGGGTGACCCATTTCCCGCTGAAACCCATGAGGGTGCATTAGATAAACTAACTACAATTGCTACAATGTTAAGTGAGCAAGTTGACAGATCTCTAAAAGTTGTAGAGTCTTCAGCTACCACTGGCTTAACAATGACAGAGTTAGTTCCTAACAAAGCTCTCGTAGTTAACTCAGCTGGAACAGGCGTTGAAATGGGGCCAACAACGACTGAAATAAGTGCCGCAGCAACAGCAGCTAGTAACGCGGCTGCAAGTGAAAGTGCTGCTGCAGCATCAGCGACATCTGCCGCGACAAGTGCCTCTACTGCACAAACAGCACAACAAGCGATTAATCTTCCTACGCTTAGTAGTACTTATGTGGGGTATTATATACGTGTTAATTCAGGTGCAACGGGCTATGAGTTTATATCCCCGCCACAAGATAATGCGACATTTTATGGTTTCAAATTTAACGGAAGCACGTTACAATACGACAAGAGCGTAATCGGACAAAGTGGTTCATACACGTTAAGCGACTATCGAGACTATGATTTCGGCGCAGCTGGATTATCATTCTCTATTAACGCTTCGGGACACTTAGTGGCGACGTTCCCATAGGAAAGGTAAAGTAATATGGCGACTTTAGACATAGGAAAAATAAAGTTTACGTGGAAAGGTACTTTTGCAACCGGTACAACCTACGAAGCTGATGACGTTGTTTATTACAATGGTGATTCATGGGTTTACGTAAACGCTACATCAAAAACCGGTACTGCTGCCGGTGCTCCAGCGAGTACTAACACTACTCATTGGAACTTAATGGCTCAGGGTACAAGTAATACTCTGACTACAGCAGGTGATTTATTAACGCATGACGGTAGTACGGTTGCAAGATTAGCTATCGGTAATGCAGGTCAAGTACTTAAAGCAACTAGCTCAACGGCTGTTGGTTGGGGTACAGCAGACGGTTGGCAAGGTATGGATATATGCGATTCCAACGTGCCACTTTATGCTAACACAACAAACTCTACAATACCAGGAACAGATGGTAAACGACCTTGGCTTGCTCAATATAATGGTAAGTCGGGAGCAAGTGCAGACTGGATTCCAATAGATCCATTCTTTAATCCTGAGTGTGGACCAGTTAAACGTGACCGTGAACGTATGCACAATAGATATACTAAAATGGTCTGGTTAAATAGCAGCCACGAGTTAATGACTAAAGGTTATTCTCACTATGGTATAGGTGCTATAAACTCAGGCTCTTACAATGAATCAGTAGAACATGTTATGCCGATCAGTACAGAGTTTGGTGGTCTAAAAGATGGTGAGTATTTTGTAAGACATTGGTATAATGAAAATAGTATGGTCGTGCTCACAAACAAGGGTAATGTGTTTGTGCAAGGTGAAAACGGTTCTGGCCAGCTAGGACTAGGTGATACGGTTGACAGGTACCAGCTTGTTAAAAACCCTTATCTAGGACCTGATGCAACTAACAATAGTATTACTTGTGAGGTTGCTTGCGTTGCTACAAACGACGCGGGTGGTTATCAAGGTATGGGTAACACTCACTACTTCTTTATAACACACGACGGACGAGTGTTTGTTTGTGGTTGGGGTGGTAGTGGTTCTCATGGACTAGGTAATACGACTAATACTACCGTGCCAACAAGAATCACTGGTTTATCAGATATTGTTTCAATCTCAGCTGGTTATAGTGATACATATTTCTTAGACTCTTCTGGTAATGCTTATCACACAGGGTCTAATACAAGTAGTATTTCGTCCCTTGGTTCTTCTAGAACATCTCCTGCTCAGATGACTGCAGTTAGTAATGCTGCACAGATTATGTGTTGTAATACATATTACTACAACGGCGGTGTAGCTGCATGTGGTTATTATATTAATACATCAGGTGATCTATACGCGATTGGAGAAAATGGTTCAGGTCAATGTGCTACTGGTAACACTACTGACCAATCTAGTTGGGTACAAGTTGGCGGTTCAGAAAACTTTGCAGCTATACACTCTGCAGGTAATGCTTCAACATTAAGTTTATGTGCTTTCCTAGGTAATTCAGCAGGACAAGATGGACCAGGTGATGCATACACTTATACGGTTGCAGCAAACACTGGACTTCAAATAGCTATCTGGGGTTACAATGGTCAAGGCCAACATTTAGTTGGTAATACTACTGCTAACCAAAGTGTGAGAGATCCACAGACAACGGTGTTTGGTACTAACTATCTTAAAAATATTGCATCATCTGCTGACGGTTCGATTAATACAACTAATCTAACTTTCCCTAAGAATAATATTAAATCGATATTTCCAATACGAACCAGTGGTTATAACAATCCTGGCTGGATATTCTTAGACACTCAGTATAGAACTTGGCATGGTGGTTATTTTAACAATGCTTATTACTATCAAAATAATACGAGTAGTTATAACTTCACCAATGCTTTTCTATATCCTGCTCCTTGGAATCATTCACTGGCTAGTGGTTTTCATTACGCAGGAACAACAGATATTTATGTTAAAGAGATTATGTCTGTTGGTCACTACTATAATGGTTACTGGACTTGGTATGCTAGAATGTCTGATAATAGCATCTGGATGATCGGTAACAACTATTACTACCAGCATGGTAGTAATAATAATGCTCACTTCAGACACTGGCATAAAATGCATCCATAAGGAGGAACAATGGCATATATTGACGACATAAAATTGTACAAGACTGACTTAGAACTAAGTGAAGTTGTACACCCTGCTCAGCTGCCGTCACAAGGAGCTGATGGGGAAAACACAGAGAGTAGACCTCCAGTAGTATGGCATCCATTAGATGATGGCTTGTTTGTTACTTTCTGGAAAGACTACGCTGATACATACAATGCAGTGAACGAGAATAAGTTTACAGCAGCTACATCAACTGGCGCTAAAAAAGTTGAAGCAGCCTGGAAACCTGTACTTGATCAAAACATTTCACGTGATGTTACTGCTAATTATACGCAAGCAGATCTTGCAGCACCGGACGATGCGACTAAGACAGCTATAGCTAAAATCAAAACAGATGAAACGGCTAAGCTATCTTGGATGTGGAAAGTGTAGGGTTATGATCTTGGACCCAATGATCATTTGGACAGCGATATTAACCTTGGTTATTGGACCCCTTGCTTGGGCATTTAAGTATTTGGTAACTGAAGTAAAAAACCTGCAGCTACTTCTCAGAGAAACTAGGGAGACGTATGTTAGTAAAACAGACTTGCAGAATGACTTAACTCAATTAGATCGAAAGATAGATCGAATCGAAGACCTCTTAATAAAGGTCGTCGGTAACCTTAAAATAGAATGATGAATGTTAGCAGAAATCGCAGCAGCAAATGCGGCGTTTGCCGTGATAAAAAAGGCAGTGGAGAATGGCCGTGAACTTGTCACTTGTGGAAAAGCGATTGGTCAATTCGTTACTGCTCAAGACGATCTGCGCAAACTTAAAGACAAGAAAAAGAATAGTATCTGGTCTGCTTTCAGTGGTAAGGAAGAGCATGACCTTGAAGAATTTATGGCTCTGGAGGAGTTAAAACAAAAGGAAGAAGAATTAAAACAAATGATGATCTACCTAGGCAGACCAGGATTACATAGTGATTATGTTAAGTTTTGTGTTGAGGCTAGGAAAAGAAGAGCTGAGGAAGCAGCAGCTAGACAGAAAGCAAGAGATAATTTTGTAGAGACTTGTCAACAAGTTATACTTTGGTTTTTAATTATCTCAGCAATAACAGGGGCATTTGTATTATTTATATTGTATGCTCAGAAGAAAGGATGGTTGTGAAAATAGATTTAAAAGTTATATTAGGGTTTATAGCAACTTCGTTGTTTGGAATATTAACCTGGGCTCTTATAACTTTAGTCGACATCAAAGCAACTCTGGCCGGTGCCGAAGCAGAGTTGTTTCATATTAACAAACAAATAGGAAGGATCTACGGAACCTTTCAACAAAAATAGGAGGTGCTATGTTAACAGCATTAATCGGTCCAGTAACAAGTTTGCTCGATAAGTTTATCGAGGATAAAGATCAGAAAGCAAAGCTAGCACATGAGCTAAGTACTATGGCTGAGAAGCACGCTCAAGAACTAGCTAAAGGACAATTAGAAATAAACAAAGCAGAGGCAGGACATAAGTCTATCTTCGTTGCAGGTTGGCGACCATTTATAGGTTGGACTTGTGGTGTAGCATTAGCTTGGCACTTTGTTATAGCGCCATTCATAATGTTCTTTTCTGCTTACTTTGGTCTAGACATGCCAGCACTACCTGACTTTGATATGGGTAGTTTGCTAACGGTTCTGATGGGTATGTTAGGTCTAGGTGGTTTACGTACATTCGAGAAATATAAAGGGATAACTAAATAATGTTTAAATTAAGCTCGACGTCATCAGCAAGACTAATAGGTGTAAATAAAGAATTAGTTGGCGTGGTAGAAAAAGCTATCAAGATAACTAATATAGATTTTGGTGTGACTTGTGGTATGAGAACACGTGAAGAACAACAAGCACTAGTAGATAGTGGTGCATCTCAGACCATGAACAGCAAACATCTTGAAGGTAATGCTGTTGACGTAGTAGCTTACATAGGATCTAGAATAACCTGGGAACTAAATGTGTATGATGATATAGCAGATGCTTTTAAGTCTGCTGCACAAGACCTAGGTGTTGGTATACGTTGGGGAGCTGCTTGGCAGATACCTGACATACGCGACTGGGATCAATCAATGGAAGCAGCAATGAATGCTTATGTTGATCTAAGACGAGGACAAGGTAAGAGACCATTTATCGATGCACCTCACTTTGAACTAGCTTAACCAAGCACGCCAGTCATCACCCATAATTTGTTGAGCAATATTCTTCTTAGACTTTAATGCTTTAATAATCTTCTCGTCAACCGTACCCTTACATCTTAAATCAACATATAATACATTCTTATCTTGACCTATTCTGTGTGCTCTATCTTCTGACTGGAGTCTATGTTCTAAGTTATAACTATTAGAATAGTACACCACTGCACTAGCAGCAGTAAGTGTGATACCCATAGAACCCGTCTGAGGATTTCCAACGAAGAATCTGGTATTAGGATCTTTTTGAAATTTTTCAATAGCTTCATTACGTTCATCTACACTAACAGCACCATAGTATTGCACAATACTTTCATCGCCATACTCCTTTCGTATTGCTTTAGTTATGGCCATTATATCTTGAATATATGTAGCCCAAATAATTACTTTGTCTGGACCTTCTTCTAATACCTGTAATAACTCTGATATTCTATTATTAGGTACCTCTACTATTTCATCGTCGTCTGATGTATAATGACCACAAGTAACTTGATGCAGCCTTAACAATGCTGTCAAAGCGTTATCAACACTAAGTACCTTACCATCTAAGAAAGCAATAGCATTATCTGAAATAGACTTATACACTTTCTTTTGCTCTGGTGTAAGCTCTATATCTCTGTATACATAGGTCTTAGGTGGTAGATCTAAACAATCTTCTTTCTTAATCCTATAACAAAATGATTTAATTTGATTGGCTAACTCATCTAGTCTCTGGAACCCTACAACTTTCTTAAATGTACGAGTACCAGCTTTCATATCAATCATAATACTATATCTGTTTCTAAAACTATAGTAGCTGCTAAAACCTAGACAGACAGGATTTAAGAATTGAAACTGAGTATATAAGTCTAGTGGACTACGAGTCACTGGCTCACCAGTAAGTATACGTCTATACTTTGCTTGTATACCTATACGTATAATACTTTTAGTCCTGCTAGCTTTAGGTGATTTAATAGTAGTTGATTCATCTACAATCATCATACACTTACCAGCACATCTCATAAATGATTCAGCAAACTTTACTCCCTTACTAGTACTGAATGCTTCAACATTCATTACAAAGATACGTAAGTCGTGTGTTGGTGTTAAAATGTTTTTTATAGCTTTCTCTTGATCTTTCTTAGGTGATGAATACCACGCAGCTTGCTGTGTTACTATGTGGTCTGGCAAGTGTGTTGGTATCTCATTTCTAATCCAATTCTGATAAACACCTTTAGGTGCTACTATCAGAGCAGAATCAATCCGCCCTTTGTCGTATAACCAGGCAATGGTGTCTATTATTACCTTAGACTTACCAGTACCCATGTCCATAAACAGAGCAAATTCGTCCTTTTCGCGTGAAAGCTCCCAGGCCTTCCTCTGATGAGCGTAGGGACGGGTCTTAAATGGATATATGTTACTATGGGTCATATTTTTCTCCGCAATCTCTGGCCATCCTAGGAGCTTAAATTTCATAAAATAAGCGGGAGTTAGGCGAAATGATATGAATTGACTCTTTTGCGCGCGTCAGAGCCACATAGAACACTCGATGCTCGTCATCAGGAAACATCTCCATATATCTATGTGATCTTGCTGCCATGTCAGTCATAATAGCTACATGATCTGCTTCACCACCTTTTACTCCGTGGATAGTGTTGATTAATATTCTAGGTTTATTTAATGTTTCACCTTGTCTACGAGCAGCTAAGAAGTATTCTCTTAACTTAGGATCAATACGAGTGAAGGCGTCGTACCATTCATCATAAGACACTGGTAGATCTGCTAGTGTATATACTCGCTCGTCATCTATCTTCATTTTAAAACCATGGAATCTACGTATAGTTTTTAAACGCTTACCCACTATGGTTTCACCCTTACCTAACTTAGTCCAGTCTTTTATAGCTCTAAGCGTAGCTGACTGCAAGGGTTTACGACTAGGTGATTCGTAAGGAAAACCATTTACCTCACAAATCCTCTCATACTCTTTTAATAGATAAGCGTTACGTCCTAAACATAGCCATGTACCTTTACTCATGTCTATGTCTTCAGCACCATAGTAATAGCTGCACGAACCTTTGTTCCCATTGTGTGCAAACTTCTTTGGTTGTCGCTTACCTATATTCTTTAGTAAGTCAGTAGCCATGGTATGTACTACTTCAGGTATACGATATGATTTAGATAATACTTGTTTATCACCAGGTAAATTTATAAACTCATCTACTGCTGCACCAGCCCATCGATATATAGCTTGATCATCGTCGCCTGCTGCATATTTAAGTGGTACACGCTCACCTATCTTTTGTACTACTTCCCATTGTATTTTAGATAAGTCTTGTGCTTCATCTACAAACAGAGAGTTTAATCTAGGTACACTACCCTTGACTAACCATTCATCAAGCAAGTCAGTAAAGTCTTTGAGCTTGTGTTTCTTTTTATAATCACGTAATGTCTTAGATGCTATAACAAGCTGATCATAGTTTAAGTCATCATCAACCGTATTGTTGTAAACATCTTTTAGAGTGGTCCTAGTAATGCGGGATAAATTATCTAAGAAGAATAACCTATCACCTATAGGCATAGATAAGTTATATGCCTCTTCATTCATGAGACCCATACCTGTAACCTCTACCCCTAGTAGTTTACCTAACTCTATGAAGTGTGGCTTTTGCATAATGCCTGATGGGTTCATACCTAGCTGCATAAAGCATAGACTATGTATGGTTCTAAAATATAATAGATCCTCATCTGTTAAGTTAAATTTTTCTTGTGCACGTTCCTTAGCTTCATTAGCTGCTTTTCTAGTAAATGCTATATAACCTATTGTACTAGGATCAATGCCCTTCTCTAATTGATCTTCGATAAACTTCATACCAAAGGTAGTCTTACCTGTACCAGGTGGACCAAACACTATATTCCAATTAGAAGAGCTCATTGTCTTCTCCTACATCTGGCGTGTCAAAATCACCTTGTGCTTTTTGGAATAGTGGTACTGACCAGCAGTTAACGCCTTTACCTTTACAATTAAAGAAGTGATGCTCAGCTTCATTTTGTTTTAATATGGAAGTAACTTGGTGTACCTTATAATCTCTGAAGTGCATACGATCTAGATAAGCCATGAAGTCTGATATTCTAAAGTAATGCTTAGACTCATCTGTAAATGGTTTACCAAGTAGTAATTCATCACGATTCTTGGCTTGTACTCTGCCTGTGACAAAACGTTCCAGGTGCTCGAACAGCTGCCCTATTGGACTTGCATCTGCGGGTGCCTCAACAATGGTTAAATTTTCTAATAAATGGTTTATAAGTTTAGTCCATGCTTGGTCACTCATTTTGTTCGGCATGGTATTTAATTTCTCCATACACTTACGTTGGAACCTGCGTTGATTCTGAAGGTCGTCCGTTTCTAATTCTAATCTACCTCCTCCGTCAATGTCTAGAAACCATATAGGTGGGTTAGTATTAAACTTTGTAAGAGAGTGAATAGCAGGTAAATCATTACTCCCATCAATACCGAACTTGCGCAACTTACAAACAGCAGCATTACAATACGGTGCAATGGGCGCCTTGGAACAGGTGAATTGGTAGTCCTTACGCGACGCCGATTTAATAACCCCCTGAACCTCTGAGCTCGATAACGGTGGATCCATGAGTTTTGCATTTAGCTTCTCCATATCTCTTTGCCAGTTGTCTGGATCTCTCTTACGGCAGTACACAGCTACATTAAATAAACCATTGTTGCGTGTACCTTGTGGAAAACCTTGTGCTGATAAATGCTGCAAGCACGGTGGTCCATCGTCAAAGTCAGACTCTGGTTGTTTTATTTTTAGTTTATTGAAATCATCTGGTGTCAGTCTATTAAGCATAGCAGCTTGAGCAAACTTAGCTGCATCCATACCATTGCATGTTCTCTCATTGCCAAAGTATGGCATGTTAATCCACTGACCTACATCACCTCTATCTGCTAGTATGTATGCTTGTTTAGGAAATATCTCACTACCACCAAAGCCTAGTGCAGCAGCTATATCTCTTAATTTATTTTGCATAGCTTCAGCAGGTACCCAGTCAGTTGTAAACAAATACAAATGAACTCCACCTGATTTAGACATACAAGGAAACAACGGTAACTTATATTCTTTTAGTTTATTATTTATTGCCTTAATATCAAGGCCATCATATTGATCTACATCGATAGCACCAAACTTACAATTGCTATCGTCGTTGATTGGTATAATACCAATGCCAGTTTTACCATCAAGGTGTGCTTGCCACTTCTCAGGAGTTACATCTTCCCGAACGGTAGTAGCCTTCCCTTGTTTCTTACCATCAGCTCTTTCACCCTTGATCTCGTAGGTGCCATGAGCTCTTAGTAAGCCCTCAAATAATGTCATGAACTCTTTATACATAAGCAGCAGTGGGGAGACCGAAGCCTCCCCATCCCCAATTAAAAGTCGTCTGAATTAGGGTTAGTTGCTGGGTCTTGAATAGGTGGACCTGCTTGTACAGCACCACTATTTACTTGAGATGCAAAGTCTTTAGCTGTCGCATAAATACCTTGATCAGATAGTGGACCAACCATTTCAATATCCCAACCATACCACGTGCCTTGTTCATTCTTTTCTTGAATGGATTTCAGCTTGTAGCTATGTGAGTATCGAGCAGGCGTGTACAATTTTCCATCGCCGTTCTTCATCTTAAGACCGGCCATGAGACTATTCCAACGTCTATTCTTTTTAAGCTGAGTACTAGTCATAGTGATTAAACCCTTGTCCATACCAGCATCACTTATTGTTATAACAAAATGATTAGCTGTTTCGACAAGTAAATTACCAGCCTTAGTAATTAGCTTGTTGTCGACCTTAGAGTGTTCAGGTAAACTAGTTGCTTGATGTACTGCAACTAATCCTCCGCCCTGGTCTCTTGGTACCCACTCAACAAAGTTACGATTGTAAGCGCATGGCACAACGGTCAACGAGTCAACTGCTTGTTCAGTAACCGTGTTCCATATCTGACCTGCTTTTACGTCGTGTGTGTCAAGTTGAGGACTCATTTTTTGCAAGAGCACGAGATAAGGTATCGCGTAGTCTTGTGCTGTTAAATCAGCAAGTCCATCAGAGGCGTCCTGTGAGAAATCAATCACACTAGGAAGCTGCTCTTTCTTTTCTGTTAGATTACGAGCCATAATCTATACCTCCTTTATGATGGTTTTCTGCCCAATATGTGCACCGAGTAAGTCAAGGGGCAGGTTCTTTCCAGACTCGGTTTGTTCCCTTACAAATGCTTTAAGCGTTTGTGGGTGAACACCTGTTTTGTCAGTGAATGACTGACCTTGTGTACGTAGATCTTGCTTCATCTTCTCAGCAGCGTCGTCCTCGCCACGAGCATAATCTATCGACACGGTATTTTTAATTAGATCACCATGATTGTTATTACGCAACCAGTCTAATGCTTCATCAATCTTATCTTTAGGAATACTAGCAGAGTAATAAGTACTAACAGACACTTTAGTACCATCAGTTAATTTAATTTCTGAAAGACCACACTCAGCTAATGCTTCAGGAATATCTACTTCAGATACTTTCTTTAATTGCTGCTTTGTTTCTTTCAGACTTTCTTCTTTCTTTTTTACTTCAGCTTCTAACTTACGTTGTATCTCAGCAAGCGCTGATACTTGCTGCAACTGGTCGTTCGTAACGTCCATATCATTCTCCTTTCGAATATATATCTACCTTAACAACATAGTACTGCTGTTCCTGCTTATCCCATTTCAATAATTTCCAGCGACCATTATTATTATTGGCTGCAATAACAGATGCCATACTAATAGCAGCTGGATCACCCATCAATAACAAGTAATCATTGTCATTAAATGACCTGAGCTTATCACGCAGTCGTCTAAGTGTCGGCGCAGTACTAAAAGCAACTTGACCCGGTGGTAGTAATACCGTGATCTCACCGTATACAGAGGCAGGTATCAAATTACGATTTGCTGCTTCTTGTATAACATACACTTTACCTTGCATACTGATTCTCCTTTCTAAAGAACATTATATATTATTATTATCATTAGTGTACAGAAAAAAGATTATTGCGGATTACACTCCAATCCCATGGTTTAAAAAATTTTTGCGAGGGAATTATTTCAATCGGAAAACGTACGCTCTTATCTTTATTAGGTACGGCTTGATCAATTAACTTTAGTATCTCATCAGCACTAGTAATATATATCTCGTCTAATTTTCTAAATAATATTCTAACCTTACCACCGGCACCTTGTCTCTTTGCAAACCAAGCTAACTGGCTTGATCTAAAATGTAACCATCTACCTTTGGCAAGTTTTAATTCTATCCACATGTCTTGTCCACGGCTGCAGCCATGTACGTCAGGAGTACCTGATCCAGACGTATTTTCTATCCGGACCAGGTGTCCTTCTACATTACGTTTTACTAATTGCCAGAGTTGAGCTTCAGTCATCTATCTCCTCCAGCTTTAATGCGCATTGATAGACCGTATAGAATACCATACGTTCTTCTTCGCCCATGCCAACCGTATATAGGTTGTCTTTGAAATTAGTATAATTCATAGTCTGTACATAATTAATAAACCATTGTTCAAAATGGTTCTTGCTTATGTTGACTCTGTATTTGTAGTCTGCTTTAGGCGTAACGTAGATAGAGTAATCTGCAAATGCAGCTAAGGCATCTTGATTCCTCGCTCTTACAAGTACGCGTGTACGGTCATTCTTGTCTTCGACTACAGACAGGTGACCTTGATTAGTATATAACCACATGACTTTCTCCTTTCTATTTTATGTCACCCCAGTTGCTGCCTATCTCAACATCAACTTTAAGTGGGACGGTTAATTCTACGCAATGTTCCATTATATCACGATATTTATCGGCTTGTAACCCATCAGTGACGGAAAAATCAAGCTCATCATGTACCGTTATATGAGGTATAATACCGTCATCATATAAATCAAGCATTGCTTTCTTTGTCATATCAGCACTGCTGCCTTGTATCAAAGCATTAAGTGCTTTATGTGTGAAGGATCTACGTAATGGTCTATCCTTCCATACCTCCATTGCAGCATCTCTACCTAATGGAGTCTCTCTGTTTGGCCATGTGTTTCTACTATCAGCTGGCTCAAACAAATCAAAATGTCTATGTCTACCTAGTAATGTTCTTATATATCCTTTGTTATTAGCTGATTGTGTACACTCATACATGAGTTGTCTTACAAACGGTACACGACTATGATACTGCTCAAAGATAGGCTTTGCATCTGCTTGTTCCATATCAAGTTGTTGTGCTAATCTATAAATACCCATGCCATAAAACATACCAAGGTTTATGACCTTAGCTTGTTTACGAGGTATGCCAGCCATCTCAGCAACTATCTCGTGGAAATCAGTATCAGCATTCTCATTGTACTCTGCTACAACCTTGTCTGCACCACTGAGCTTACGTAAGTTAGCATAATGTACTAAGACTCTAGGTTCCTGCTGACTATAATCTAAGCAGGCCCACTTGCAGCCCTCATCAGGAAGGAAAAGTGAACGTACAAGTGGACCCCAGTACTCATCTCTTGCAGGTATCTGCTGCAAGTTCGGAGTAGAGGAGGAGAACCTACCCGTCCGAGTACCATCAGCGTCCTTCCTCAACGCGTGAAATTGTGCATGAATACGTCCGTTGTGCTGCTGCTTGAGACAGATACCCTCAATAAAATCTCGCCTCATCTTATTTATCTTTCGCCAGTCAGCGATCTTCTTAGCAAACGGATGCTCATGACTATTAAGCCAGTCACTAGTAAAGGAAGGGTTTCCCTTCGCAGTACGAGGGAACCATATATCAAGTGAATTAAAAGCCTTGCTTAGCTCGTCTGCTGACCATGGCTCTACCACGGTACCGCATTCCTTTCTCAATGCAACAAGCAGCTCAGCTTCTTCACTTAATAACTTTTCATTTAATTGTTCAGCTTTATCTACATCTATTCTAACACCTTTAAACCTCATATCTAGTGTCATATTAAGTAACCTAGACTCGAGGTCGAATATATCCCATAAGCCTTGCTCTTTTATTTTCTTCTCTTGCAATTTATATATCTCTAGTGGAAGAGCAGCATCAGCCTCTGCGTACGGGCCAACATACCTAGCAGGTAGTTTCCATAAACCACCCTTTGGATCGACACCAAATGCCTGTGCTGCTTCTCGCAATAGTGTTTCATCTTTGTCTTTGTTAAGATAAAACTTAGACAAGTTAGCAAGACTATAACCTCCATTTTTCTCTTCATCTAAGAGTGGTTCGGCAACTTGTATATCTCTGAGATCTCCTTTAACGTCGATCCCCGCTTGCCTAAGCCATTCAAGATCGTAGAGCAGATTTGCTCCAACCTTAGTTTGTGTTCCTCCGAGCGTAGCTCGGGCCCATCTGAGGACAGCGTTATTGTCAAGGTTATCTCCCCCTTCGTGAGCGATGGGGAAATATCCTTTAAAACCAGTGTCCGTTGCAACTGAGATTCCCACAAGTTTACCGTCATTTCTTACTCCTCCTGGTCCATTTGTTAATAGATTAGGATCGCAAGTCTCAACATCTAAACCTATCACCTTGGCCCCTGATAAATCAGGTAGATTTTCTGGTGGTAGCCAGTTAGAATCAGGCCTTAAAAAACTTAATTGGTCCATGTTCGATCCATTCTCCTTTCCATAATTTCTTTGCCGATGTATCGGCGTACTCTTCTATAAATACTATTTTTTTACACCCCGTATTGAGGAGTAGCTTTGTGCACGTAACACACGGTGACACCGTAATATATGCCACTTCGATTTTCTCCACAAAGTTACACTGCAAGATAGCATTTTGCTCAGCGTGTATTGCGTCACACTTGTCAAGCTCAGTACCACTACTGGCGCCAGCACCAGCGCAAGGGTTGTCAATGCAATGGGCAACACCAGCAGCCACACCATTGTAACCAGTAGCCAAAACCCTGCGATGCCTATCAACCAGCACACAACCAACAGATCTACGTACGCAAGTACTACGCGTCGCAACCAAGGCCGCCATTTGTAAGAAGTACTCGTCAGTCTGTGGCCGCATTGCTTAATCTTCTTTGTTCGTCTAGCCATGCCATTAAATTTGCTCGAGTCTTAAACTCGCTGGGTTGATATACGGTAGCTCCTTTTAATCCTTCAATTACCATGGGATTAGTAATAATGTCTCTAATCTTAGGCATATTTCTTTGATATATATGTTGGCTGCCTGCAGTCAAGTACAAGTTACCAACATCGTAGAGCTTGCCTCCTGTCTCATTGATATACAAAGATAAGTATCTTGTAATCATACTCATATTAAATACATCGTAAGGCCAACCAAGCCACGTGTCTGACGATCTCATAGTGTCAATACAATGTAGCCTACCCTCTCTCACTATAAATTGTAGTGATAAAGTACAAGGCACATCTCGTGTTGGACCTGGTTTTTCACGCCAGATATTTATTACTGCTTGCCTTGTATCTTCGTCATCTTTTATTATTGAAGCACAATAGGCTAGCTGATCTATAATCTTTGGCCCGTATGAACCAAAGAAAGTAACACCATCATCGCTAAACGCACGTATCATATCGCTCCATGGAGCAATGGTTGATACTCTATTGTCACCAGATAAAATCCAGTATGCTTCTGCAGCCATAAACTTATAGCCAAGGTTTCTTTCTTTTATACTTAGTATTGGTGCTGCCATGTCGATAGTCGACTGATAGCAACGTAACTCTTTTATTGGTTCGCCACGTGGAAATACATCGACACCATGTTCGACTATATCTCTACACATTGCAACCCATTGTTCATTAATTGATAGCATGTTTAAATACCTCCACCATGTTAACTGAGCCAAAACGCTTGACCCAACTTGGATGAGGTAATTCAGCGTGTATGTCTACATCTCTTATTGCAAATGCTGCTTTCTTACCTAGCGTAATAACTCTCATATTATCTATACCGCTTAATGAATTACGGTACTCTAACAATGGCCTTATTAGTTGGTTGTCAGATCCATCGTGGTTAAATACATTTGTCCACATAAATAGATCCTCACTTAAACCAAGCTCATGCAGCGCCTGCGTTACAAACAAACTGCTATGATTGTACTCGTAAAAAGGCCAGTACAATTCTCTAAACTTAGGATTAACTTGCTCGCCAACAAGTAAGTATTTACTATTGTGAGCATGACCTAACATATTCCAATTCTGATATTTAAGAACTGGCTGCCATTGTAATGCTCGCCAAGCTCTTGCTTTCTCTATAATTCTTTCTACAAATAAATCCATACAATGACCATACTCAGAGATAGTATACTTGATGCAGTCAGGTCTATCCTTGAGTCCACCTGATCTTATTACTTGATCGATGTATTGCCCGCCGTCAGGGTGTGTACTATCTCCATTCCACAGCTTAAGATATAAATCAGCCACGACTGCTATGTCATCGTACATCTCCTCCCGCTTGGCCTTTAACTCGGCGTGGTGTATTACTGCAGCTTGAACGCTCTCAGGTAAGCAGTACACATACACCGCGCCAAACTTTCTAGCGATGCGGTCACACATACGACCTTGCAAGGGCCAATCCGATCCTCCACGGTAGCCCTTTGCATAGATCGCTTCGCTAGGCCACCAACGGTCTAGTATGATAGGTTTGTTCTTCCTCGCTGCAAACCTTATCGCCGCTGTGTGGTAGTCGAAGATCTTTTCTTTCCAGCGGTAAGTCAAATGTAAGTAATCTGCTTTTAATTTCTTTTGCAGCATCTTAGCTAACGTTGTCTTACCGGTTCCATCTGGACCATCAAGAATTATTATCATCAAACAGATCCCTCTGCTGTACTTGTACTAAGTCAGTCAAATCAGGTGCAACCCAGCCATCAGGTTTGATAACATCATATTGATCAGATCTCTTAGAAACCCCTTTTACTTTCTTCATGTTAGCAGCATGTACTCTTTTCCATGCTTCATCAAAGTCAAAGCCTTGCAGGTAAGCTGTACCTAAAATTACATAAGTTAAATCAACCAGTGCATCTAGTTGATCGGCCATATTGCCTTTCTTAAAATCACTGGCATTTATATACTCAATCATTTCCTCTTTCATAAACTCAACACGAAATTGAAACAAATCGTATGGCAGCACACGGGGTTCACCCGTGTACGCCATTTCGTAACGCTCATGAAAGTCTTTTATGTCTTTCATTAAGGACATAGTTTCTCCCATTCATCTGACGATCCCCATCTGCCTTCTACGTCTCTGAGTGCAGGGAATAGCCTGTTAACATTACCTGGTTTAAGTTGCCATAGTACGTTACGACTATGTTGTGGTACTAGCGGCGCCATAACGGTTGCAAGATAGTTAGTGTCATAATAGTCACGTAACTGGTCCCACACCTCTCGTTGTGCTGGCGTTAGCTCGTCCTTATAGTCTTTCATACTTGCAAACGTGCCCCAGTGACCTTCGATCTCGAACCCTGTGTCCTCAAGTACAGCGCCAAATGCTTGATATGTCATTTCATTGACATGATTAGCAGCAGCACCGACATGCTCGTCATAGCATGGTGTACTTAAAAAGACTCTGCCATCTTCATCGATCAGCTCTCTAAACTTAGCAAGCATACGTCTACAATGATCAGGTTCGACATGTTCAGCGACTTCAAAGCAAACAATCACATTTGGTTTTGCTTCAAAATCATCTACACCTAAATCGCATACATCAGTTTTAGACCACAATTTATGTGGCTTCCATGATGCATTACGAAACTGCTCTGGTGTAGTCAAAGGTGCAACGTCGACTGCACCATACCACGCTGTACCCATACGTGATGAGTGCAGCAACTTTGATAGTGGCATTTCTTTACCACAACCTACATCAAGGACTCTTGCTGTTTTGTATCGTTGGCTTGTCCCTAAAAATTTAACGACATGTGACCATCTCAAACAATGAGCAATGTAATCTCGATGCAGGAAACCACGCTCTTCAGCGTTGTCAATAGATAGATAAGTTGTATCTACCTTTTTTCCTCTCGCATTAGCCATGTTTTCTCTCTTCCATAAAGCCCTTGGTTATTAGTTGACCTTTATAATAGCTAAGTAGACGCTGGGCTTTTTGTTTTGATTTAACGTCTAACTCAATTTGCTGCAAGAGATTATCTTTGCTAATTTCCTCTCTTGCTTCTACAATGTTGAGAATGGCCTGGGCTTGTTTAGCCAGACCACCCTCAGCTGCCTTTATAAAGATAAAGGTTGACTTCATATTAAGCTGCCTCCGCATACTCCGTTGCTAGCTCTAATGCACGTCTCTTAGTTGCAGCACGTGGACCAAACCATGCTGAAGACAATGAAGCATCTCTGCTACGTCCTGCCTTGTGATCAGCAAAGTATGTGACCGCGTTAACAGCAGACCACCATGAACCTTCACTCATTTTGTGACCTGGTTGTGTATACACAAGCTCGTGCACGGTTTCACACGTTCTGTTGAACTGCGTTCTATCAACGTTTGGCAATAAAGCTGGTTGAAATAACTGAGCAAGAAACTGGTCGAACTTGTCATCAGTGTATTGCTTCGAAGCAAGAAACTTAGATTGTTCCTCGAACGACTCAAGTTGTTTTGATGCAAGACCGAGAGCGAGCTCAGCAGATTGTTTCACATCAGCATCAAACGCCTTAACGTGTGGCATTCTAAAACGATCACCTTTTTGACCAAGTGCCATAGTCAATGTGTTATTACACACGACACGGATTGGCGTGAACATGATTGTTAGAGATTTACCCCATTGATGCGGGTGTGAGATAAGCAAGTGACCTTGTACTTCGTCACCGCCTGGTAGTTTGAAACCTTGCCTGATATTAGCAAGACCCCATACTTGACGACCATGGTTAAGTGAACCAGCGGTTCCCATAGTCATATCACCTTCCTTGACAAATTTATCAAAGAAGCTAAATACCTCCTCATTTTGAATAGGTACATAATTCTTGCCACACGGACCTAAGATATAATTATCAGAGTCGCGCACAAGCATGCCATATTCTTGAGTGGTAAGTGTACCTTCAGTGTGACCATGTCCTGGTTCCTGTGGTACAAAGACTTGACGTCTACTAACCGACCAATCGAGACCGGCAGCAGCAATCATTTCTTGAGGAGTTAGATTGTCCTCAACTTTTTGACCTAGACCATGCCAAGGTAACTCCCCTGCATAAGCCATAGTTTCAACTTGATGTGCCATAAGCATTCTCCTTTCTATAAAATATAAATTATACTACAATAATTATCTGGGATTGTAAACGGAAAAATGCGGTGCCCTAAAATAAGAGCACCACAATAACTGAGATTGAGATCCATATTACGAACGGCGTACCGACCGCATATAGTATTGCTTTCCAAAATTCCTTATCCATTATTGCACAGGTACATAGTAATAATAACAACGATCTACGAGTGCACACAAAGTGACTGCGAATAGATAAGCTAAAGCAAGAAGACCGACTAAACAGCCGGCCTCCAAGACATAGACGAGAAATTTACGCATCGGCGACATTCCTCATTTTAACGATACCTTGATTGATCATCTTAGCACGATAGTACTGAAAGATCCTCCATGGCTTTTGTTTTGTTTTTAGATAACCTGACTCAGCGAGTTCGTTAATTTTAGTCATTAACAAAGTCTCATCGATCCACACATCATATTCAATGTGCTTTACTATGTCAGAGGCTTGTTTCGGCAATAGAGAGTCATCTCTGTGGCTGAAAATATACTCACGAGGCTTAGTTTTTGGACGACCCTTAGTTTTTACAACTTTTGGCTCCTCTGCGGTATCGATCTCTGGAATGTAATCGTCACCTTCGTTGAGTACAACTTCCTGAGCCATTTTAATGACCCGTTTGGCTGCTGCCGTCTTGTCCGAAAACTTAGGAGCTTGCGGAGTATTAACTATAGTACAAAATAAGTTTTGTAACTCAGTCATACTATATTTAGTTTTTAAATGCTCGAGACCATCATCGATGACCTGTTGCGCTCTTGAAAGTCTATCTGTCATATTAACTTTCTCCTTTCTGTGATCCCTTGTTAATAGGAACGTCTAACTCGGACCAAGGATCGAAATCGAGTGGACGTGAGTCGAAATCCTGACATAAATAAACTTCGCCAGATTTACCGACAACACCGTATATTGAGGACTGACTAGGAAATGCACGATTAACTACTATATTAATCTTGGCACTCTGATCGTGGTCCTTCAATATATCAACTATATCCTTTACCTTAAGTGACATTACTCAACTCCGGTAATACTTGGATAGAGTCAATTGGCATATAGTCTAAATAGTCTAATAACTCTTGATGAGTGATTGACTGATCTTTAGAGAAATATGATAAGCCAGGTTCAATAACGGTGTATGAATCTGCTTGTACAAAGTACGTTGGTAACTTATTTTTCATAATATTCTCCTTTCTTAATTATCGATACTACCGCATAAATCTGAATATGTACAATGTTTTTTGCGGATTTATTTATACCAATAATTTATTGCTTTACTTTTATCTAATAATATCAAGGATTTATTGACATATTGTATTGATTGGCATTTTGGCAATAAAAAAAATAAAATAATAAATTATTCATATATAATAATAAAGGTAATATGGGGACCGAAGTCCCCATGGTTACTATTTACGTGATGGGTGAGACCCCATCCACTCGACGAGTAATTTTTTAGATTGTTCTCTAGTATAACCGAACTCATTCATAATATTATCCGTTGCGCCAAACATGTTGACCACACCAGAATCCTTTAATTCGTCTAAAAAGAGAAACGTCTCCTTTTGTATGTTCCCATACTCACCCTCCTCAAACTCAAACTTTTCTGGAAATAACTCCTTTTCCGTAGACGGCCATTCGTGTTCTTCCCGTTGACCATTGAAAAATCCTAGTTTGTAAATATCTTCGAACATGGAATACACATCTCTGTGTTTAGTATCTTGATCGAAATCCATTATCGAATCGGTATACGCCTCGATCTTTGACTTGATTTTATCGTCCATAACTTTCTCCTTTCTATTTATTATAAAAGTCATAATCTTTTTTAATATCCGCAATATCACAATCGTGAAATTCCGCCAATGCGACTAACAAATCATTCTTGTTCTTCGCACTAATTTCAAAACAGGGATTTCCGCCACCTGGTCCAAATGCTTGGATTAATCTCTGCTCTAAATTATGTTGTTCAATCCACGCCATAAAATCCGATATCGGATAATCCGACGCGACGTCAATTTCTGCTTTGTACATATTTTTATATACAAAATCACTGGTTCGTTCTTTATTCATAATTTTCTCCTTTCTGAATAATATAAATTTATCTTATATTGAAAAAACTGCTTTGTAAATATATTTTTAAATTAATTTTAAAAAAAATTTCGAAATAATAAAAAACCCGTTAAATTAATTAAAACTTAACGGGTTTATTGGTAAATAATATAAAGTATTATTTCATTGATTTTAGATTTTGTTTTAACATATATCGTTGAGCTTGTATAAAGAACTCTTGAATTCCATCAACTCCATCCAATGTATAATTATTTTCATCATTATATCCAAGTGGAATTAACGTTTCTTCTATGAACGGAATAAGAGCTTCATTACACATCGCGCACTCCAATTCACTTATTTCATTATTTATAATTTCACTATAAGATTCTAAATGTTCTTTTTTAAATTTTATTTTACTCATAGTATTTCTCCTTTCTATTTATTAATTTCTTCATTTAATATTACTAATATAAACAATAATGTACTCATTATAAATACAAATGATAACATTCCGATCATTAGTTGTTGTAAAAACCACATTTGATCAAGTGTGTTTAATAAATCAAATAGTAAATATAAACAAAACACACTACCACAAATCATAAACAAACTAAAATATCTCATATTATTCACCTCCTTTCTCATCTGTGATTTTCTTATAATACCAATCACAATTTTCCATCATATTAATCTCTTCCCACATTCCAGAATCATTACATTTTTCTAATAATCCATCATAAGATTCCATATCGTCTAAAAACATATTTAACTCATCGAAATCCATATCTTTTATTTTAATACCATCTTCATTAGTGGTATTTTCATCTAATTCGAATTGAACCTCAAAACTAAATACTTTTTTTATTTTTATATTTTTACTCATAGTATTTCTCCTTTCTATTTATTATCTTTATTATAATTAATTTCCATATCTAAATCATAATTTAAACTTTCTAATTCCGAGATATTATCAAACATCTCAATTTCCGTGTATAAATTATCTAGTTTATTAATAATCTCATTCTTGAGGTGTTCTATTTTATATCTATAATCTTTTAAAATCTCCTCTTGAATCACATAATCTTTATTTATATATCCTGTTTTACTTGGTTGAGAATTAAATAAATATAAATTATTTAAAAATTCTAAATGAGTATTTAACTTATTTAACTCTTTAGAAATATTAAGATTAAATCTATTACTATTATCCATATAAATTATCCTTTCTTAAATTAATATTAATTATATATTATATTGTATTTTGTATTTGTAAATAGTTTTTTAAAATAATTTTAAAATTAATTTCGAAATGTATTTATTACTTTATTATATATAACTCTCTTTATTATTAATTAATTATAAATCTCATATTGATTTAATATCTATTTTTTTCTATTAACTCTTTATATTATTTATTTAAAATAAATCGGAGTTTATTGGATTTTAATTATAGTTTTAAATTTATTTTAATAAAAGTACTAGAAAACATTATCATTTTTATATCTTCATTTTTCCCAGTTCGACACCCGGGGGTGTAAGTGATCGCGCCCGGGTCTTCGAGCGCCAAGTCAGTCGATCTGCGGGGGTACTTTTTTACAATCGGACATAGTACGCTAGCATTTTGTATTATATATAGGAAATAATTTGTAAAAAAATATAAACATTTGTAGAATACCAATAAATACAATATGCCAATATGTCGGATATTGTTTACAGGAGCTGTAATTCATTGTAGTATTATGGTATAGTATTAACGTGGGCGGGGCGGTTCTCATCCTAGGCTAGTCAATCGTCCTTGTCCACACCATTAAGGAGTAAGAATGTCTAAAGGTGGCGCACGTCCAGGAGCTGGTAGGCCTAAAGGTCAGGCTAATAAGCGATCCAAGGAGATAGCAGAAAGACTGGAACAACTAAATTGTGATCCTATTGAAGGTATGGCGATGATCGCGAATGATACTTCGCTTGATCATGGTTTGCGTTTAACTGCATTTAAGGAACTTGCACAATATGTCGCGCCTAAAAGAAAAGCTGTTGATGTTGATGCAAGCATCGATGGTAACGTAAGTATTGAGGTAGTAAAGTTTAGTGATATTGTAAATGAAGATACAAGTACCGAGTGATTGGAAACCTCGTCCGTATCAAATGCCCATGTGGGAATTTTTTGAGGGCGGCGGAAAAAGAGCAGTTTGCGTTTGGCATCGAAGAGCCGGTAAAGACTTATGCAGCATAAATTGGTGTGCTGTTTCTGCGATGACAAGGCCAGGACTATACTGGCATCTCTTTCCTACTTATAACCAGGGAAGAAAGATTGCATGGGATGGTATGACTAGAGACGGCCGTAAGTTTTTAGATCACTTTCCTAAACAAATGCACGAAGCTGTTAATAATACGGAGATGAGATTAACGTTAAAGAATGGGTCAATCTATCAAGTTGTGGGAACCGATAATGTCGACAGACTCGTTGGAGCAAATCCTGTTGGAGTCGTGTTTTCAGAGTACTCACTGCAAGATCCTCGTGCCTGGGATTACATACGTCCCATCTTGGCTGAAAATGGAGGATGGGCATTATTCATTTATACAGCTAGAGGTAGAAACCATGGATATGATCTTCTTAATATAGCTAAGAAAAACGAAACTTGGTTCCAACAAGTTTTATCTGTCGAAGACACTCGGGCAATCCCAATATCTGCTGTTGATGAGGAACGTGCAGCAGGTATGCCCGAGGAAATGATACAACAAGAATTCTTCTGTTCATTTGATGCTCCGCTAGTCGGTTCGTATTATGGTAACGCCATGGCTAGGTTGTTAGCTGACCAACATCTAACCAAGGTCCCGTACGAACCGACACTCGATGTACATACGTCGTGGGACTTGGGTGTAGGTGATTCGACCGTGATTATATTCTTCCAAATGCATCACAATGAAGTACGTATAATAGATTATTATGAAAATCAAGGGGAAGGTTTGGCTCACTACATTAAAATCGTTAGGGAGAAGGAATATGTCTATGGAGACCACTTTGCTCCTCATGATATTAAGGTACGAGATCTAAGTACAGGTAAATCTAGAATAGAGATTGCTAGAGAATTAGGCATAAGGTTTAGAGTTGTAGCTAATTTAAGAATAGAAGACGGTATAGAAGCTGTCAGGTCTATATTACCCCGTTGTTATATGGACGAAAATAAATGTAATCACTTAATAGAAGCATTAAGACAATATAGAAAAGATTTTGATGATAAGAATAAAACATTTAGAGATAGGCCGCTGCATGACTGGACCTCGCACCCCGCAGATGCTATGAGGTACTTAGCTCTAGGAATCAGAGACCGTATCAACAAGAATGTTGCAAAATTACCACGTCAAGCAGAACAGGAGTACAATGTCTTCGGGGATTATAACATATCGTCCATTTAATTTAGATGATTTGCCAGCAATGGTAGAATTAGGGCGACAAATGCATGCAGAATCTAATTATAGTCATTTAGATTATGATCCAGCTAAATTAGACTTAATGGCAGCAACTTGGCTCGCTAATCCTGAGATTTACTTTGCAGATATAGCAATCTGCGAAAATAAGATATTTGCGATGTACGTTGGGTTCATTTCAGAGTATTATTTCGGTAAGGACCTAGTAGCGAATGATTGTTTGCTGTTTGTCGATAAGTCTAAACGTGGCGGCGTGGCTGCAATTAGATTAATAAAACGATTTCAGCAATGGGCATTTGATAAAGGTGCTAGTGAAGTTAGACCTGCTACGTCTACGGGCGTTCAGACTGAAGACACGAAAAAATTGTACGAAGCTCTTGGTTATGATACCGTGGGTTACGTATTTAGGAAATGTAAACTATAAGGAGGCTTATTATGTGCGGAGGCGGATCACGACCAGCTCCCCCACCACCACCACCAGCTCCAAAGCCGGTGGATACGGGTCCTTCAGTAACAGAGCTTACTGAAAGCGAAAAGAAACGTAAGGGGAAAGGTTCAACAGTATTAACCGATACGGAAGCGCAAAAGATGGAGCAAATCAAGAAGAAGAAACTTCTTGGTGGCGCATCTGAACCACTTGGTAAATACTAATGAAGCAGCAAGTCAACCAAATATTAAAGCGGTTGGAACAACTAGAATCTTTTAGAGCTCCCTGGGAGACACTCTGGCAAGATTGTACAGACTTTGTAAATCCTCGCCGGGGTGACTTCCAGACCAAACAAGCAAGGGGATCTCGAGCTAGATTCGATAAAGTATTTGATTCTACCGCTCCACTGGCAAACGAGCAGCTAGCATCTGGCTTGCACGGACACTTGACTAATGTGGCTGAAAGATGGTTTCATCTTAGAGTCCCAGGTCAAAATTCGTCTGCAGGTACTCATGCTTGGTTGCAGCAAGCAGTGGGGATTATGTTTGACAAAGTATTTAACATTGCAGAGTCTAACTTCATAACCTCAGTACATGAATTATACTTAGATTTAGGTGCTTATGGAACCGCTGTAATATTTGTTGAAGATAAACCTGGTAAACCTATAGGTTTTAGATC
>FUFK010041816.1_pt1 | contig 48163 bp, 38 predicted proteins | sample 1021851 | NCBI WGS metagenome assembly FUFK01 (sample SAMEA51879418, study PRJEB19060) | metagenome
AGTACAACTGACTTACTATTGACAGAGAATGCGTCTAACGAGAACGGTGGTTCTTGTACGATTATCTTTGGTCTAAGTGATGGAGTAGACAGTGCTGACAACGAGTCAATCACTTTCATTGTTAACCCGATTAACGATGCTCCGGTAATCCCGAACTTCGATGCCTCTACTGGCGCCGTAATTGAGGTTGCTAACGGAGATATTCTGTATCAGGGTGATGAAAATGATTGGTACTTTGAACTCACTGAGGATGACACCAATGTCGACAACCTCACGTTCAATCTGGCTAACATGATGTCTGATATTGACCATCAGCAGTCTGATTACCAGTGGGAAGTAGCTAAGACTTCTATGTGCGATTATGACCATTACTTCACTATCGCCTTCGATCAAGACACTGAGGACATGACAATCACTCTGATTCCGGATGCCACCACAACAGCACCAACCAGTGAGATAGACTTCCTACAGGATGCTGATGGCGACGGAGTTCGTGATGGAGGAATTCACCAGATGGTTCCAGCAAGCGGTTACTACTGCACTGTTTCCCTTTGGTTGAATGACACAGCTGAAGCACCTAGTTACATCAACTATAGTCAAGCAGGTTACGACACTTACGATCAGAGGTCAGACCGAGTGACTCTCAACATACGTGTAAACAACGTAGAAGAGGCTCGCCCGGACTACCACTTCGAACCTGTTGAAGGACAGACATACTTCGACTTCGTGAATGTCGATGCTGTTCTACCTGGTACTCGTGTACCATACAAGGTAATGGTGACTAACAATGGAGATGATCCGGCACTGTACAATTATGGCCACGATCTTCAGATTCGTTTCACTGCAAACGATAACCCAGGTATCCAGCATCAGGTAACACTGGAGTGGGAGAAGGGAGAAGTTCCTGGAGTTGGTGAGAGCGTTCTTGTTCAGGGTTACATCACAATGAACACAGCAACTGATGAGGTTGCTGCGTTCGCAGAAGTGAGGACAATCGATCCATTCACTGACGCGTACGTGACCGATAACTTCCGTCGACCTGCTCTAGAAGAGTTGAATTGGGCCAATAACAACGTGACCACAACTGATTCGGGCGATGCACTACCTAAGATGGTAGGTCTACGTCCTGCAACATCAGTTGCATCGTTTGTACCTGGACTCATGGCCGTATCATTGGTTGGTCTATTCCTAGGTCTCACACTATTCTCGGCTCGCCGTGAAGAAGAGGAGATTATAGAAGAGATGTCAATGGACGAAGAGGCTGTTAGCCCAGTTATTGCAACAATTCTGCTAGTGGCCATCACCGTTGTACTATCCGGTACTCTGTATGTGTGGTCTTCATCTCTAGCGGACACTTCTGGTAAGGCAGCTCCAAGAGTAACAGCATTAACTGACACCTTCGTAACTTCTGACGATCCTAATGATTGGTCGTGGAAGATTACTGTAAATGGTGCACAGAACGAACTTGCTACTCAAGCGGTGCGCGTACAACTGGAATGGACTGATTCGAATGGAGAACAACAATTCCGTGACTACAATATGACGGACAAATACGTTGGTGCAGAATCTTGTGCAAGTTACGAAACTGGTGATGCGACTGGTGATTGTGGTCTATATGGCCGTATCCCTACCAACAGTGATGCTATGGTGACCTTCAAGGACGACATTGATTGTTCTGAATCAGGTGACTGTACTACTGGTTTTGGTGCTGGAGATATCATCTATGTATTGATGACTGACCCAAGTACTGGTGAATTGATTGACAGCATGAGTATCACGGTGATTTATTCACCTGGTTCCCAAGCTGCAACACCGTTGATGTCCTTCACAGGACAGACCAACCCACCAAGGCTTGCTTGAGGATATCGAACGAAGAAACGGATTGGAGACCTTAGGGTCTCCAGTCCACTTCGGTCGATTAGACTAAGGAGACGTTAGTCTACGGTGATTTGTATGGGGACAGTAAAGGCAGTTGCGTTTGATTGCGATGGAGTCCTTGCTGACGCAGGATCATCATGGGCGGTAATTCATGCTCATTTTGGAACTGGAGACGGGACTTTGTTGTCTGCTTTTTTGAACAAGGAGATTACTGATGAGGAATTCATGCGTGATGATATTCGTCAGTGGAAAGAAGTTCAGCCCAAGATCCACCGTGATGAGTTATTCAGGTGCTATTCTGGTGTCCAGTTAATGGAAGGAGCTCGCGATGTGGTTTCTGCTTTACAAGCACGAGGAGTACACGTAGTCATCATTTCAGCAGGTGTTGATTTGTTTGTTTCTGCAATCGCTTCAATGCTTAATGTAGATGATTGGGCAGCTAACGGTTTCTCGTATGATGATGAAGGATACTTAATGGATGATGGAGTTTGTCGAGTTCCCGCTTGGAACAAGGGTGAGATGGTAGAGAAATTAATTCGAATCAATGGCTTTGATCCATCTGAGGTGGTTAGTGTTGGAGATAGTAGCATGGATTTATCCATGTATGTCCCAGGGAGTCGATTTATTGGATTTAATCCTACAAGAGAAGAAGCCTATTCCGCATTTAGTTCTGCTGAAGTTCCCGTAGTTCCTGGTCCAAATCTACGAGACATTTGGTCGACACTTTTCAACGGGGAGGACTTTCCAGAGGAGTGGTGAAAGTAATGGTGCGCCGAATCATAAGTTGTTTCATTGTTGCCATATTTTTGTTATCTCCCGGTTGTCTTTCTAGTGATGGTTCAACTGAATCAGATTCAAATGATTCTGATATTGAACTCACTGTTTGGCATTCATTTGCTGCTGAAAGTAAAGAACAAGCGACATTCGAGTCAAGAATTGAGGTATTTATGGCCTCTAACCCCGGTGTGGAGGTAAAGATCTCAGCAATTCCTTATCCTGAAGCAGATCAACAATTTATGATAGCAGCACAGGGAGGAGAAGCTCCAGATATTGTACGTCTTTCCTCTGATCAATTAGGTAAAATAGGAGATATTCGGGTAGCGGGGCAACCTTTGCTTGAGGATCTTCGTTCACATTTAACTCCAATCGAACGTTCAAAATTTGACCCACGTGCCCTTAATGCAATGAAATATGAAGGAGACTTACTAGGAATTCCGGCCAGTCAAGATTGTCTTAGTCTACTCTTCAATCCGATTTTATTTGATGCCGCAGGCGTCGATTATCCTGACGAAAGTTGGTCATTAGACGATATGTTGTTGGCGGCTTCAACATTAACCTCAGGTGATGTAAATGGGTTAGCATTACCAGTAAAAGATGCATATTGGTGGTTTGGTTTCCAAGCTGGATTTGGAGGTTCCCTTTTCGATCAGAATGGTACCCCTACATTGAATTCAAACGGTTCATCTGAGTCAATGGATTGGATGTTGGATTTGGAATTAGAACATGGAGTAGTTCAGACTGGAACAAATATTGAATCCATGAAAACTCAATTTTTAAGTTCCAAAGCTGCAATGATTATTGATGGACCATGGAATTGGGTGACCTATGAAGCTGGAAGAATACCTCTTCAACAAACTGTTTTACCAATTGTATCAGATACTGGTGAGCGAGTCGCCCCCCTAGTCACCTACAAAGGATGGTCAGTTAGTAAGCAATCATTGAATAAAGAATGGTCAACCAAACTAGCACTTTTCCTATCTTCTTCTGAAGTTCAAAAAGAATTTGCCATTGAAACCTATACAATGCCTACTCATATCGATCTTTATGATGACTCAGATATTTCTGATAATATTGTAATTTCTGGTTTTCTAGAACAGTTAATGCAAGGGACTCCTGCTCCGACTACTAGGGCTATGGCCTTGGTCTATGACCCATTAGGAACTGCTTTCGAAAACGTGTATACTGGTGAGATGACATCTTCTGAAGCATTATTTCTTGCAAATCAAGCACTTGAGTCGGATTTGGAGGGAATTTAGGTGAAGAGAGCATTTATTGCAATTTTTTCATTCATACTTTTGCTTCCAATATATCATGCCTCAGAAATTAGCACTTTAGAAGCAGATGGTGATGTTGGATACAGACAAGTTGATCTTATTTGGTCAACTGATTCACCAACTCAAGAAGGAACGATTTTCCAGATTTGGATGAGTAATGAAACGATAATTGAGACAATTAATGCTACTATGCATTCTCAAGTAACAGTAGGTAATACCTCCGGACTCCTTCAGCCAGAAATAGGGGAATGGTATGACGATTGCACATATAATTTTGGAGATGGAAACTGGATTCCAGTTTATCGAGATTTAGTTGGCACTGCAGTCGTTCCTTCAGAAACAATTGGAGTAAATTGTACTCTAACTGGGATTCCTCCCGGAATAGAAATTTATCTAGCAGTTATGGTGATCAATCCTAGTAATGAATCAATACTTTCCCCGTCAATATCTAGTTCTTCCACATCCTCTGATGAAGAAATAATAGTCATTGAGACTTCTCCGTATATTTTTGCCATAGGTTCTATTGCGTTGAGTGTTATCATTTTACTCTTAATCCTAAGATGGATGGACTATCGTGAAGGAAAAACAACCTCACGTTTTGCCCATATCTACATTGCTCCGGCTATTCTTGCACTTTCAGTCCTAACTTTCTATCCTGTTTTATACGGAATCTGGTTATCATTTACTAATGCTGATCAGTCATATCTTGGAGATCAATCAATTATAGGTATTGAGAATTTCATCACTGTAATATCTACATCTGGATTTTTCAGAGTAACCGGTTTTACATTACTATGGTCAGTAGTTAACGTAGCGGCACATATTGGATTTGGCTTACTTCTCGCTATGGCATTGAATTCTAACGATTTGAGAGGAAGAAGTGCTTATCGTACTGCACTTCTCTTACCCTGGGCAATCCCTTCTTACATCTCAGTCTTGGTATGGAGAGGATTGTATGAGCCAGCAGGTGCTTTGAATGATTTTCTTGGGACAGATCTGAATCTTTTAGCCGATCCTAATGGGGCAAGAATGGTCGTAATTTTAGTTAATATTTGGTTGGGTATTCCATTTATGATGATGTCAATTTCAGGTGCTCTCCAAGCATTACCAAAAGATATGTATGAGGCTGCAGAAGTTGACGGAATCAATAAATTCTCTAGATTCTTTTATCTCACACTACCTAATCTAAAAAGTGCTTTAGTTCCTCTATCCTTACTAGGTTTTATTTGGACATTTAACATGTTCAATGTCATTTACTTAATGACTGATGGGGGTCCAAACTTAGATTTTGATGGTCCCGGTTCTACAGATATTCTGATTACATATGTTTACGATGTTGCCTTTAGAGAGGGAGCATATGGGGTCGCTGCAGCTTGGTCAGTAGTGATTTTCTTGATGTTAGTAGTATTTTCTTGGACGTACATGAAGAAGACAAATGCAACGGAGGCAGTCACATGATTGGCTCAGAAAAATCATTATCACCAATATTTCACGATGATCTAGCGAGTAGATGGTATATTCCTGCTGAAGTAGAATCTTTACGAAGCCTATATCCAATAGTGGTAATAATTAATTTTGTCTCATTAGCTATTTTTATTCTTAGAGAGGATTCAGATTTGATTTTCTCTTCATCGATGCAAATCGTTGTATCCTTGGTAATCCTCTTTTTACTATCTAAATTAGATCAAGGTCAAAGATTCATCCGAGACGGCGTGATTGCAATCTCCGGACTTTCTTTGCTTTTATGCGTTCTTCAATTCTTATCCGGTCCTCGAATAATAATCGACTATTGGATGATGGGGTGGTCTTTTTTCCCATCCTTGTTTGCAATATACTCTGTTTCAAAACCGATTGTAACTTTGTGGGCTTCTGGAAATCAAACGACCCGATCCGCAGAATTGGGACTTTATAGAAATCGAAGTGTTAACCGATTTCATGGCAAGGTTTTCCGCCACGTGGCTTTGTTACATGCAGTAGCGTTTGTTGTTCTTCCAATTCTATGGATACTTGATGTGGCACTTTCCCCTGGGAATTCATTAGGCGGTGGATTCTTTGATAGTGTGACTATGGAGCATTTCAACCATATTTTATCTTCAGAATCATTCTGGATTTGGACTCGTAATTCTGTCATTGTTTCTATTGGTACNACAATATTGGGACTTGCATTAGCAATCCCTGCAGGATACGCATTCAGCAGATTCAAATTCCGAGGAAGAGATTATGCAATGTTCTCCTTCCTTCTAGTCCAGATGTTTCCTGGAGTAATTATTCTTGTACCTTATTTCTTGGTAATGAAAGCCTTGGGTTTATTGAACACTTCAGTTGGACTAATTTTAGCATATTCGGTTACAGCCTTACCATTATGCGTCTGGATGTTGAAAGGATTTTTTGATACAGTCCCAAAGGAGTTAGAAGAAGCAGCATTAGTAGATGGATGTAACCAAAACCAAGTGTTTTGGAGAATCATTTTACCTTTGTCTCTCCCAGCAGTAGCCGTTACAGCATTATTTTCTTTCCTTGCTGCTTGGAATGAATTTTTGTTAGCATTGACATTCAATACAAGTGAGGAGATGTACACCTTGCCGGTTGGTTTAGCTTCTTTAATTTCATCAACAGGTCAAGCATGGGGTGACTTTGCAGCAGCATCTTTGTTGGTAAGCCTCCCAGTAGTAGTTCTGTTCGTAATATTCCAACGATTCTTAATTGAGGGATTAAGTGCAGGCGGAGTAAAGGGGTGATCTCATGGTTAGTGTGAGTTTTAGAAATGTGACAAAACAATATGAAAATGGATTCACAGCAGTGAATGAATTAAATCTTGAAATTAAGGATGGCGAATTCCTTGTCCTCTTGGGCCCTTCAGGATGTGGAAAATCAACAACTTTGCGAATGCTAGCAGGTCTAGAGGATATATCTAAGGGAGAAATTAGTATTGGAGGTGCGAAGGTAAACGACTTACCGCCTGGTGCCAGAGGAATCGGGATGGTATTCCAATCCTATGCCCTATATCCTCATATGTCGGTAGAAGACAATCTTTCTTTTGGACTAAAGATGATGAAAGGAGAAGAACGGAAATCAGATGATGAGGTTTCAAAATTAATAGCTGAAACTGCTGCAATGTTGGGATTAAGTGAGGAATTACAAAAGAAACCTAAGCAACTTTCTGGAGGGCAGAGACAACGAGTTGCACTGGGCCGTGCACTAATCAAGAGACCTAGGGTCTTACTAATGGATGAACCATTATCTAATTTAGATGCAGAATTACGTCAACAGATGAGAGTTGAAATCCGTAGATTACATGATGAATTAGGTATGACTACGGTTTATGTTACTCATGATCAAATAGAGGCGATGACTCTTGCCGATAGAATTGCCGTATTGAATGAAGGGGAACTTCAACAACATGGTCCTCCTATGGAAGTTTACAGAAATCCCACAAATCAGTTTATAGAAGGATTTCTATGTGCTCATCTTAACGAAATTGTGGATACGGCTAATGCATTGTTCGGAGGGGAAGAAGAATGAAGTTTAGAATGGGATTGTTCTCAGTCTTAATTTTGCTTCTCATATCTACCATGTCTCCCCTTCTTGTTTCGGGAGATTCTGAATCTCAGTCTATCGTTCGTCAGCGTCCATCCTCTCATGCATTTTTTTGGGATGGTTCTGCTACCACTGTAGAGGTTATGGGTGAATGGGATGGATGGACTAATGGTACCCCTATGGTCGAATTTTCAACAAATCAATGGTCAGCAAATATCGAAATCGATCCAGGTATGTATTGTTACAAATTTGTTGTCGATGGGAATTGGATAATTGATCCATCAAACCCATATAGAGGATTTTGTGATTCCTTTGAGAATAGTATAGCAAGGGTTGCAAATGATACGAGACCTATGTTTACTCACTTGATAGAGAACGAAACTCTCTACGTCTATTGGCATGCTGGTTCTGGTGGAGGTGCCCCTTCTGCTACTCCTACTGGATTATTAGGTTCAACTTGGGATGCTCAAAATTGGACTTGGTCTCTTGACCTCAGTGGTTTAGAGGATGGCAAACACACTATTCACATAGAAGGATTTGATACTTCTGGAATTCCTGCTGATGATCTTTTACTACCATTCTGGATTGGGGAAGAATCAGATTTCATATGGGATGATGCACTAATTTACATGGTGATGACAGATCGTTTTGTAAACGGCAATCAATCAAACGATCCCTCAGAAATCCAAGGAGTTGCTCAAGGAGCAGATTGGATGGGCGGAGATTTATCAGGCGTTACGAACATGATCGAATCTGGATATTTTTCTGATTTGGGGGTTAATGCTCTATGGTTGACTCCATTTAACAAGGCTGCAAATGGAACAGGACTTGCAGCCGATGGCGTTCATGAAGTTTCAGCATATCATGGATACTGGCCAGTAGAACCACGTAGTATCGATCCACGTCTTGGTACTCCTGAAGAGTTACATGAATTAGTTGACTCAGCTCATTCTGCAGGAATTCGTGTGATGGGTGATTTTGTAGTAAATCACGTTCATGAAGATCATCCTTATCATATCGATCATCCTGAATGGTTTAACGAAGGTTGTATCTGCGGAGAAGAGAACTGTGATTGGACTGAGCATAGGCTTGATTGTCTTTTCAGGGATTATATGCCCGATCTGAATTGGAAGGATAGAAACGCTTCTGAACAAATGATTGAGGATATTCTTTGGTGGATTGAAACCTATGATTTAGACGGTGGACGCATTGATGCTGTAAAGCATGTTGATGATCTTGCAATTACTAATCTAGCAGTACGAATCAATGAAAGATTCGAGACTGCAGGAACAGATATCTATCTCAAGGGAGAGACTGCTATGGGTTGGTTAGGACATAATCTTGAATCGAATTCTGAGCAATATGGTACTATCAATCGATACATGGGCCCAAATTCTCTTGATGGCCAAGCAGATTTTGTCCTATACCATGCTACCTCGGATCTAGTTTTTGCTACAGGTCAAGAGGATTATATGCATCTTGATTATTGGACTGCTAGAAGCCAAGATCAGTATTCTGAAGGTTCAGTCATGGTTCCGTTTGTCGGAAGTCACGATGTTTCTCGTTTTTCATCACGTTCTGATCCTGGAACCGCAGATGAATGGAATCAATGGATTGAGCAGGGCCTACCCGGGCAGCCCGGAACTGATGATCCCTATCGTGCGTCACTTCAAGCGCATGGTTGGTTATTGACTACTCCAGGTGCTCCAATGATCTATATGGGAGATGAATATGGAGAATATGGGGGAGCAGATCCAGATAATCGTCATATGTGGCGGAATAATGAATCTCAGAATGAAAGAGAAAGAGGTCTTCAAGAAAATATTAGCCAACTTGGAGTACTAAGATCAGAACTTGAATCATTACGTCGCGGTGGTTATCAATCAATTTTCAATTCTACCGACGTAGTTGTCTATCAACGTTCAACTGGCTCAGATTCTAGTCTAATTGCTCTGAATAGAGGAGCAACAAGTACATCCGTTGATATCGGAAGTGGTTTCAACGATCATTCTACCGTCTTTGGTTTAGGATGGATTGAAAACAACTCAAATTTACTTCATATCTCTCAGCATAGTGTTACGGTATTGACCAATGAATCATCATATTTCGAATCAAATATTACATCTCCTGAGCGAGAACCGGATGGGCATTGTCTAATTGTACAAAATTTGACTGTTAATGAAACTCTATACGTTACTCTAGAATTGACCAATATCTGCGATAAAGGAATTAATTATCCCGGAGTAAATGCTACAGTTGATAACTCACTTGTTGAAGGATTTCCTGGAATGTTAGAATGGTATTACTTCATCTTCGCAAATTCGACTTACAATTATTCATGGCAATTGATACTCAATGAAACAATTCCAAATGGTACTGAAGTTATATTCACATTTGAAGCCGCAATTCTAAGTTGTGGTGAATCGGATCTGTTTTTCCATCATTGTCCCAGTTCCACATTGAATTATTCCTATATTGTTGAATGGCCAGAACCAGAAATAGAGCCAGAACCAGAGCCAGAACCTGTGCCAGAACCAGAGCCAGAGCCAGAGNCAGAACCAGAACCAGAGCCAGANCCAGANCCAGAGCCAGANCCAGAGCCAGAGCCAAAAAAACCCAATAGTTTTTTTAAAAGATTATTTAAAAAGACAGACAAAAAGAAACTGGACAAGAGCTTAGAAAAGACTAGTAAATCTTTTCTTGAAAAATTAAAAACAGTTGTATTAGGTAAATCTACAGTTGATGCAGCTGTATTAGATGATTTAGAGGAAATTTTGATTACATCTGATGTTGGAGTTGAAACAACTCTCAAAATCATTGATGCAATTGAAGAAAGAGTTAAAAACGAAAAATATACAAATGCGCAAGAGCTAGATTTAATTTTAAAGGAAGAAATTCAAAACATTATTTACGACGAAAAAGATTCATCAATTTTTGAATTAAAAGACAAACCTCATGTAATTATGGTTGTTGGCGTTAACGGAGTTGGTAAGACAACTTCCATAGGAAAATTGGCTAAATTTTTCAGCTCCCAAGGTTTATCTGTTTTGATAGGTGCCGCAGATACTTTCAGAGCTGCAGCAATCGAACAGCTTGAAATGTGGGCTGAAAGGGCTGATGTTGAAATAGTTAAACAAAACATGGGTAGTGATCCCGCTTCTGTTGCATACGATACTCTAAACTCGGCATTAAATAAAAATTATGATGTTGTGATAATAGACACTGCAGGTAGGCTGCATAACAAAATTAATTTAATGACTGAATTATCAAAAATTGGTAGGGTCATGAATAAGCTTGTACATAATGCTCCTCATGAAATAATATTAGTTTTAGATGGTTCCACAGGTCAAAACGCATTCGAACAAGCTAAACAATTTTCTGAGGCTACAAAGGTTACTTCTTTAATGGTTACTAAATTGGACGGAACTGCTAAAGGTGGAGTTGTCATCGGAATCTCTGACCAACTAAGTGTACCTGTAAAGTATATTGGAACTGGTGAAAAAATTGATGATATAGAGCTTTTTGATAAGAAAGATTTTGTAGAATCATTTTTTAATAAAAACTAAAATGAGGACAAAAACATCCGAAAAAAATAAAATCAATGTTATTACGTTAGGCTGCTCTAAAAANTTATATGATTCGGAGGTTCTCATTTCACAACTTAAAGCAAATAATAAAGATGTAGTACACCAAGAAGACGGAAATATTGTTGTTATAAATACTTGTGGCTTTATTGAAAATGCAAAACAAGAATCAATTGATACAATCATTGATTTTGTTGATAAAAAAAATAAAGGAATTGTTGATAAAGTTTATGTAACAGGTTGTTTAAGTGAAAGGTATAAAGATGATTTAGAATCAGAAATACCCGATGTTGATAGTTATTTCGGCACAACAGATTTACCAAATTTATTGAAACAATTAGAGTGTGATTANAAATCGGAATTGATTGGTGAGAGATTTTTAAGTACACCAAAAAATTATGCATATCTAAAAATTTCTGAAGGTTGTGATAGAAAGTGCTCGTTCTGTGCTATTCCGTTAATGAGGGGCAAGCATAAATCAAGAAAAATTGAAGAAATAGTAATGGAGGCAAAAAAGCTTGCAAGTCAAGGTGTAAAAGAACTGATTTTAATTGCTCAAGATTTAACATTCTATGGCTTGGACATTTATAAGAAAAGAAAACTTTCTAAGCTTTTAGAAAATTTGTGCGAGATTGAGGGTATATCATGGATAAGACTACATTATGCATACCCCAACGGTTTTCCTTTAGATGTTTTAAATGTTATGTCCTCCCAACCTAAAATTTGTAATTATATTGATATTCCGCTTCAACATATTTCCACCAACATATTGGCTTCCATGAGGAGAGGTTCCAATAGAGAAAAAATAAATTCTTTAATTTCAAAATTCAGAGAAAAAGTTCCTGGTATTGCAATAAGGTCAACAGTTATTGTNGGATTTCCNGGTGAGACCAAGGAGAATTTTGATGAACTTTGTAATTGGATTAAAGAAATAAAATTTGATCGTCTTGGATGTTTTAAATATAGTCATGAGGAAAATACCTATGCATTTAATTTAAAAGATGATGTTCCAGACAAAGAAAAAAATAGAAGACTTGATAAGTTGATGAAAATTCAAGCCAACATATCACATGACAAAAATAAATTGAAGATTGGTAAAAAATTTAAAGTTTGTATCGATCGAAGTGAGGGTAATTATTACGTAGGAAGAACTGAACATGACTCNCCTGATGTTGATAACAATGTTCTTCTTGAGAAAAGAAAAGGTTATTTGAGATTAGGCTCATTTGTGCAAGTTAAAATCACTAATGCTTTAACCTATGACTTGATGGCTGAGTTAGTATGATTTAAAAATAATAGTTTGAAAATACAAAATGTAAATCTACACTCTGATATTTTGAAAAAATATCTATCAGGAAATATGAAAGATTTTATTTCATATGAAAATGACTTAGACGGATATACTAACAAAATTAGATCTAGAAAAGACTTTTCACTCAAAAAAAGAGAGCTTCTTTCAACAGTTCTTTTAAAACAAAACAANTCATTAAAAAACAACAATATTCAAGTTGAAAATATTAAAAAACTAAAATTTTCTAACACTTTTACTATTACAACTGGACATCAACTTTGTTTATTCACAGGTCCGATTTTTTTTATAATTAAGATCTTACAAGCGATCAAAATTTGTAAGGATTTAGAAAATAAATTTTCTGATTACAATTTCGTTCCAATTTTTTGGATGGCAACTGAGGACCATGATTTTGAAGAGATAAAGTGTTTCAATACCAGCAAAAAAGAGTTTTCAATTGAAAAAAATAGTAATAATAAGTGTGTTGGTTCTCTTGATACACTTGGTTTTGAAAAAATATATCATGAAATAAGTGAACACTTTGACGGTAAGCCCTTTAAAAATGAATTATTAGAATTATATAAAAATTCTTATTTAAAGTTTAAAAATATAGCNGATGCCACTAGGCATTTAGTTCACGAGATTTTCAAGGACTATGGGCTTGTNGTATTGGATCCCTCTGAAAAAGAATTAAAAAATGAATTTAAAGATATTTTAAGAAAAGAAATTTCTGGATCTGTTGTTCATGAAAAAGTGACTGAGACTATCAAACAAATTGATAAAAAAATTGATAAGTCTTTTAAAAAAGTAAATCCTAGAAAGATTAACCTTTTCTATGTAGATAGAGAAAATGTTAGGTCCAGAATAAAACTAAAACCGAATCACATCGAAATTGATAAAAAAAAATTTTCAGAAAATGAGCTTTTAAATTTAGTTGAATCAACTCCTGAAAATTTTTCCCCAAATGTTTTAATTAGACCTATTTACCAAGAATTTATTCTTCCTAATTTATCTTACGTTGGAGGGCCATCCGAAATTGCTTACTGGATACAATTAAAAAGCACTTTTGATTTCTTAGATGTTTCATTTCCAATTCTTTCGTTAAGAAATTCGATGATTTTCCTTTCAACCAGAGATATCAAACAATTAGAAAAGTTGAATATTCAAGTTGATGATTTCTTTAAAAATGAAACCTATGCAGAAACAAAATTTATAAAAGAGAATAATAACANGAACTCGAAGATCGATATTAAATATTATTTAGATTTTGTTGATCAGATTAGAAAATCTGTTCAAAAAATTGATGAAAATTTAGTTTCCTTTTTAAATTCAATAGAAAAAAAACAAATTAAAGACCTTAACAGCCTAGAAAAAAAGATCATTAAATCTCAAAAAAAAATATATCAATCTGATATCAAAAAAATTAGTACCATTAGAAACAAAATTTTCTTTAATGGTAAATTAATGGAGAGAAAAATAAATTTTTCTGAATATTACTCATATCAGGGTAAATCATTTATAGATAAATTATATAAAAGCATAGCTCAGTACAACTCTGATATTATTCTTGTAGAAATATAATTTTATTAATCATCTGAATGATGTATTTTTGAGAATGCCAAATCGTGTATTGATTCTTGACTTTGGTTCTCAATATACCCAGCTAATTGCTAGAAGAGTTAGAGAATTAAATGTTTTCTGTGAAATATTTCCATATAATTCTAAAAATTTTGATGTTAAGGACTACTCTTGTTTGATTTTCTCTGGTTCCCCTTTTTCTGTGATGTCCGAAGATTGTTTGGATATTGATTTTTCAGATTTCATAGGTAAAATTCCACTTTTAGGTATCTGTTATGGTGCCCAATATTTGGCACATAAAAATGGTGGAGAGGTCTCTCCGTCAAGCAAAAGAGAATACGGTAGGGCAAGGTTAATATCAATAAATAAAAACTCCAAATTATTAAAGGGTATTGATAATGGTTCTCAAGTTTGGATGAGCCATGCAGATACAATAACTAAATTACCACCAAAATCAAAAAAAATTGGGAGTACTGAGGATGTTGAAAATGCTTGTTTTGAGTTTGATGATCAACTCACTTATGGAATTCAATTTCACCCTGAAGTCTACCATTCGATCGATGGTAAAACTTTATTAAAGAATTTTATAATTGATATTTCTAAAGTAAATCCAAATTGGACTCCATCATCTTTTGTAGAAAAAACTGTACTCGATATCAAATCAAAGATCAAAAATGATAGGGTTATTTTGGGTCTTTCTGGAGGTGTAGATTCGTCAGTTGCTGCAGTTCTATTGAATAAATCTATTGGAAATAATTTAACCTGTTTATTTATTGATAATGGCCTTTTGAGAAAAAATGAATTTGATGAAGTTTTGGAAAACTATAAGGGGATGGGATTAAATGTTGTTGGTATTGATGCAAAAGAAAAATTTTACTCTGCCTTGAGGGGCGTTACCGACCCAGAAAAGAAGAGAAAAGTTATTGGAAAAGTATTTGTTGATGTTTTTGAGTCAGAATCTAAGAAAATAACCAATGTCAAATGGCTTGCCCAAGGAACCATATATCCCGATGTAATAGAGTCTATTTCTGTTAAAGGCCCTTCCGCCACAATAAAATCACATCACAATGTTGGTGGTTTGCCAAAAAAAATGTCTTTGTCTATTATCGAGCCTTTAAAAATGCTTTTTAAGGACGAAGTTAGAAAGGTTGGCGTTGAACTGGCGATCAAAAATGAAATCCTCAGTCGACATCCATTTCCAGGGCCAGGTCTTGGTATTAGAATACTTGGTGAAATAAATGCAGAAAATGTAGGAATTCTACAAGAAGCTGATCATATATTCATCGAATCACTTAAACAAAAAAACCTTTACAATCAAATATGGCAAGCCGGGGTTATTTTATTACCTGTAAAGTCAGTAGGGGTTATGGGAGATGAAAGAACTTATGAAAATTGTGTTGCGTTGAGAGCTGTAATATCAACCGATGGAATGACGGCTGATTGGTTCGATTTTCCTCACAGCTTCCTTCAAGATGTCTCAAATAAAATCATTAATAATGTTAAAGGAATAAACAGAGTTGTTTACGACATTAGCTCTAAACCGCCCTCAACAATTGAATGGGAATGAAAAACTGGATTTTAAACATAATTGCTGTCTTGTTTTTTCAATTTGGTATTTCCCAATCCAATGGAATTGAAGATTATGACTCCATTGTTTCATATGAAATAAAAAAAAAGGAAACACTTTTTAATATTTCAAAAAAATTTAAAATTAATATTGAAGATATATTCCTATTTAACCCAGAGTTGAGAGGTCAAAAATTAAAGAAAAATTCAATTATAAATATTCCCTTAAAAAGAATTAAAAAGAATATTTATTTAGATTCTGGTATTAATAAAAAAACAATTGATGAAAATAAATTTTTGAATCAAATTACTAAGAATAAAAACCCAAAAAAAAATAATATAAACCTTGCATTGCTTGCACCAATAAAAATTGATGATATACAATACGACTCAATCAATCAGACCAAAGAATTTTTAAAAAAAATTAATTTAACTACAATTTCAATTGATTTTTATAATGGAATGAAAATGGCAATTGATGAAGAATATAATCAAGATATAAAAATCAATTTGGATGTTTTCGATACAAAAAATAGGATTGATGTAATTAAAATGTTGAAGGAAAAGATTGATTTTAATAATTATGATTTCGTAATTGGACCACTCATTACAAGAAATTTCAATTTTTTCAATTCNAATAATATTAAAACTAAAGTAGTATCTCCATTAATCACCTCCAATGTTGAGTTCAGAGAGAATACAATAATTACAACTGCACCTGATTCACTTAAAAGAAAATTTGTTTACAAAATTATTGATGAAATGATTGAATTAAAAAATGATCAATGTGTTTTAATTATATCTGATCAGGAGAATGAAAAAACAAAGAATGAATTACTAAAGAGATTTCCTAATGCTGAAAAAATAGATTTAAGTGATGAAAATCTTTTTGTAGACCCAGAAATAACAGACTCATTGATGTATTCTAACAAAGAAAATTGGGTATTTCTTGAAACGAACCGCAGTAACGTTATTTCAAGTGTAAGTTCCTTGCTCAATTCTCAAATTAATGAAGAAAGAAAAATTAAATTGATTAGTTCTGTTAGTGTAGAAAATTTTGAAAACCCAAACATTAGTTATGAAAAACTTGGAAATTTAAATTTTATTTATCCTTCAAATTCTTTTCCTGACCAGAGTGAGGCCTTAAATATTTTTAAGTCAAATTTTCTTGATCAATTTGGAAACTATCCTAGCAAGATCTCAATTAAGGCTTATGATTTAATTAAAGATTTGTTACAAAGGTTTATATATTACAGAAATTATAGTGGTTTTGATATAGATTACGAGACCAACTTATTAAATAACAAGTATAATTATAAAGAGACTGAGGAACAAGGTTTGCGTAATCAATCTTTTTATATAGTAAAACACAAAGAACTTGAAGTCATTGACTTGACTAATAAATAGTTTTGTAATTTTGAGCTCAGATTTTAAAATTTGAAAAATTCCCCAAAATATATTTTTGTCACTGGTGGTGTAAGTTCCTCCTTAGGAAAAGGGATAATATCAGCATCTTTAGGAAAACTTCTCAAGTCCCAAGGATTGGAGGTTACAATACAGAAATTTGATCCATATATTAATGTTGATCCTGGAACATTAAATCCTTACGAGCATGGGGAATGTTATGTAACACATGATGGTGCAGAGACTGATCTAGATTTAGGTCATTATGAAAGGTTTTTGGGAATCAGAACCTCTAAAAACAACAACACCACAACAGGCCAAATATATCAAACAGTTATTAATCAAGAGAGAAAAGGTGATTTCCTGGGTAAAACAGTTCAAGTTATTCCTCACATAACCAATGAGATAAAATCACGGATTAAAAGTCTAGAAAACGAAAAAAAATACGATGTTATCATAACTGAACTTGGAGGGACTGTTGGTGATATAGAATCATACCCTTTTATTGAAGCGGTTAGGCAATTTAGGTGGGAAGTCGGAGAACAAAACAGTCTTGTTATACATCTAACTCTTCTGCCTTATTTATCTGCTGCAGCTGAAATCAAAACAAAACCAACTCAACACTCAGTAAAAAAATTGATGGAAAGTGGTTTGAATGCTGATATTATTGTTTGTCGGACCGAACATAAGCTTTCCAGTGATTTAAGAAAAAAAATTGCATTGTTTTGTAACGTTGATGTCAAATCAGTTATTGAGTCTATTGATGCAAAAACAATTTATGATGTTCCGTTGTTAATGTTAGAAGAAAAATTAGACAAGGTTGTGTTAAAAAAATTGAAAATTAAATCTAAAACAAAAGCTGATTTATCATCATGGAAAAAATTTGTTTACAATCTGAAAAATCCTAAAAATGAAGTTAGTATTGGTTTGATAGGAAAGTATGTCGAATTACAAGATTCTTATAAATCGATATTGGAATCCTTTATTCATGCTGGTTCGGTTAANTCAGTAAAAGTAAATGTACATCCAATCCACTCTGAATCAATTAACAAAACAAATGTAAAATCCCTGATGTCAAACCTTGATGGGGTTTTGGTCGCACCGGGCTTTGGTGATAGAGGTATAGAGGGTAAAATAATATCAATTGAATATGCCAGGGTTAATGATATTCCTTTTCTTGGAATTTGTCTTGGAATGCAAATGGCAGTGATTGAGTATGCAAGAAATGTCATTGGTCTAAAAAATGCCAATTCTACTGAAATGGATTATCACACAAAACACCCTGTAATTTCTCTCATGGAGGATCAAGTAAATGTTGAAAAAAAAGGTGGTACAATGAGATTAGGTTCGTGGAAATGTGAAATTTCTAAAGGAACATTAACTCATGATATTTACAAGAAAAATGTAATAAAAGAAAGGCATCGACACAGGTACGAGCTTAATTTTAATTATATAGAATCATTAACTAAATCAGGTATGGTTTTNTGTGGTAAAAATCCTGAAACTGATTTAGTTGAAATAATTGAATTACCTAANCACNGTTGGTTTATTGGAGTGCAATTTCATCCTGAATATCAAAGTACTGTAGATAAACCACACCCTCTGTTTAAATCATTCATTAAAGCAGCAACCAATAAAAAAAGAACATATGGCAGAAAGTAAAGTAGATTACTCACAGTTAATAGGTTTTTTATTTTTGATGGCAGCTTTTGTCTCATTTTTATTTATTAGTCCANCTTCAGAGGAAGAAATAGACATACAGGTCAAAGAAAACATTCCAATAAATAATTCATTTAATGCTAACCAGGATAGTGGAGCAAACGAAGCAGAATTTTCAGAAAACATAGTAAAAATTGAGGAAGAATCTTTCATTATAGAAAACGAAAATGTGATTCTAAAGTTCTCAAATAAGGGGGCCAAAATTTCTGAGCTCACATTAAAGGATTACAATGATTCATCTGGAAACCTTGTAAGACTTTTAAAAAACAATCAGTCACTAGGTTTAAGTTTTTTCAATATCAATGGTGTTCGTTTTGATTCAAATACTGTAATGTTTAATTATAAATCTTTTGATAATCAAAACAGTAAAGTTGTTGAATTTGAATACCTAAATAACTTAGGAGGAAAAATATTGTATAGGTATGTAATACCAAACCAAGGCTATTTATTGAATTTTGAGATTGAAACTCAAGGTTTAAATAATATTGTTGGCACAAATAGAAAAATGGACTTAGTTTGGGATTTGGATTCAAGAAGGCAATCCAAAAGTGTAGATTATGAGAACAGATACACTTACATCAATTACAAGGATCAAGATGGTAAAATAAGAGACATGAGTGCTTACTCTGAGGATGATGAAGTTGGAGAAGTTAAATGGCTCTCATACAGTCAACATTTTTTCAATTCTATTTTAATTTTCAATGATGTAAAATCCGAAGTAGATATGAAATCAACGAATATGGATCTTGATTACAGCACTCAAAAATATAGTAATTCGGTTGATGATGAGGGTAAGCAAATATATCTCAAAACTTTTAATACTAGAATCCCAATAGACATAAGTCGCTCAAATGAGATAAGTGAGTCAATGGGTTGGTACATAGGGCCCAATGATTACTATGTTCTAAAAAACTATAAAGATGGTATCTCTGAGTCAATCTGGTTTGGTTGGGGAATTTTTGGTTGGATTAATAGAAACATTTTCTTTCCATTATATCAATTTTTAAGTTCATTTTTATCAGCTGGTATCGCCATTATAATTATGGTTATTCTAACGAGGTTGATCATGTCACCAGTCCAATATAAGATGTATCTGTCTCAAGCAAAAATGAAAATTCTGAGGCCTGAAATTAGTGCTGCCACCGAAAAATTTAAAGATGATCCTTTAAAAAGAAATCAGGAAACGATGAGAATTTATAACCAAGCCGGAGCCAATCCCTTGTCTGGCTGTTTGCCTATGTTTATTCAATTACCAGTTTTCTATGCACTTTTNTGTTTCTTTCCTGTTGCATTNGCACTTAGAGGAGAGTCATTTCTGTGGGCTGATGATTTAAGTGTTTACGACTCGATACTAGAATTACCATTTTATATTCCACTTTATGGAGATCACGTAAGTTTATTTCCTATCCTTGCTGGTGTTACAATGTTTTTCTACACATCAGTCTCTGGTAACCAACAAATGCAACCAACACAACCAGGAATGCCAAACATGAAGTTCATAATGTATTTTTTGCCATTTACCTTAATGATTTTCTTTAATAATTTTGCTAGTGGATTATCACTTTATTATACTATTTCCAACCTTTTAACAATAGTAATTATTTATGCTATCAAGAACTTTATTATTGATGAAAAGAAAATTTTATTGAAAATCGAGGAAAATAAAAAGAAACCAAAAGGTGAAGGTAGATTCCAGCGAAGGTTAAGAAAGCTTCAAGAAATGGCTGAAAAGGCCGAAAATCAGAGAAAAAATAACAGGTAAAATGACCAATAAAACGGCTAGAGTTGTTGTTGGTATGTCTGGTGGCGTTGACTCCAGTGTTGCAGCTTATCTCTTGAAGGAACAAGGATATGACGTTATAGGAATATTTATGAAAAACTGGCATGATGAAACAGTTACCATTTCAGATGAGTGCCCGTGGTTAGAGGATAGTTACGATGCAATGATTGTTGCAAAAAAACTGATGATTCCTTTTCAGGTGATAGATTTTAGTAAGGAATACAAAAAAAGAATAGTGGATTACATGTTCAGTGAATATAAAGTTGGTAGAACCCCGAATCCAGATATTTTGTGCAATAAGGAGATAAAGTTTGATTTATTTTTAAAAAAAGCATTGGAGTTTAATGCAGATTATATTGCAACTGGACACTACGCNTCTGTAAGAAAAAAAGGAAATNTATTCGAGTTGATTNCAGGTCTTGATAAAAAAAAGGATCAATCCTATTTTTTGTGTCAGCTAAATCAAAACCAACTTAGTAAAATAATATTCCCCTTGGGGAATCTCAATAAAGCAGCGGTAAGAGAAATTGCTAAAAAAAATAATTTAGTAACAGCTGATAAAAAAGATTCTCAAGGTTTATGCTTTATAGGAAAGGTTAAGCTTCCGATATTTTTACAACAAAAACTGAAGAAAAAATCAGGAAAAATTATTTTAGTTCCTAAGACTTTATCCATTTACAGCAGAAATAAAAAAATTAATGATTTAGATGAGTTATCCAATGGATATGTTTATAGTGAAAATGATGGTGAAGTTGTAGGTGCACATGTTGGTGCTCATTTTTATACAATTGGTCAAAGAAAAGGAATTTCAGTTGGTGGAACCAAAGATCCGCTATATGTTATAGCACTAGATACCAAAAAAAATATTATTTACGTTGGGGAGGGGGATAATCACCCAGGTTTATTGAGAAAAGTGTTGAGTGTTAAAAAATCCCAATTTCACAATATAGATGATGGTTATGATATAACTAAATTTCATGGTTTAAAGGCACGAATTAGGTATAGACAAGCATTGCAATCAGTTCAGATTAAAAGAAAAAAAAGCAAATATTTTTTCATTTTTGATGAGTACCAAAAATCAATTACGGGTGGTCAATTTGTTGCTGTGTATAAAGATGACGTACTTTTGGCTTCAGGTGTGATCAGTTAAAAATATCAATCTGATTTATCAGTAAATTCTCAAATCTTTCTCTTTGCCTTATAAGTTTGTATGTATTATTAATTAGCATAACTTCTGCTGGTTTATATCTTGAATTGTAATTACTGCTCATTGAAAAACAATATGCTCCAGCATTTTTAAAACACAAAATATCGTCTGTTGAAACATTTTTTAATTTAATATTTGTTGCAAAAGTGTCGGTCTCACATATATAACCAACAACCGAATAATACCTTTCTAAATCCTTTTGGTTTGAAATNTTTTCAATTGAGTGGTTTGNTCCNTACATCATTGGTCTTATTAGATGGTTAAATCCAGAGTCAACTTGTGCAAATACAGTAGAGGTAGTTTGTTTAATTGAATTCACACGGCATAGAAATACTCCTGCCTCACTGATAATGTATTTACCAGGCTCAAATATTAATTTTAAATTTCTACCATAAACAGAGCAAAACTCATTGAATCTTTTGGACAGCTTATCTCCTAGCTCTTCAATATTTGTTTCACTGTCACCTTGATAATACGGAACTTTAAATCCACTTCCAAAATCAATGAATTCTAGAAAGTCAAGTTTTGATGCTAAATCAAAAAGGATCTCTGAAGCTTGTAAAAAAACACTAGTGTCTAAAATATCGCTACCTGTGTGCATGTGTATTCCATTAACTTTAATATTTGTGTTTTTTATAATACGCAATAAATGTGGTGTTTGGTGAATACTGATGCCAAATTTTGAATCTATATGTCCTACAGATATTTTAGAGTTTCCACCAGCTAGTATGTGGGGGTTAATTCTTACACATACATCAATTCCTGAATTCTTATTTCCAAATTCCTCCAAAATTGANAGGTTATCAATGTTGATTTTTACACCTAAAGATGAAACATCTTCAATTTCCTTAATTGAAACCCCATTTGGTGTATATATAATTTTTTCAGCCTTGAAACCACAACTTAATGCTAATTTTACCTCTTGTATTGATACAGCATCAATTCCTGATCCTAAATTATTTAANAACCTTAAAATTGATATATTTGACGACGCTTTTACTGCATAGTTAATTTGTAAGTCTTTGACTCTCTTGAACGCATTTTTAAGTCTTAAATATTGACTTTTGATTTTTTCCGAATCATAAACATAAGTGGGCGTACCAAATTCATCAGCGATTTTAAGCAATAATTTTGTATTCACGCTGCAAACATTATTAATATATTGTAATGAAGAAATTTTATTTCCTTATTTAATAAAAAAACAATTAAAAGTTAAATTTGTAACAACATTAAAAACCTATTTAAAAATTTCTTTTATTAATTTTGTATTGTGAATCTTCACGAACACCAAGCCAAAGAATTGTTAAGCTCATATGGAGTTCCCATCCAAAGAGGAATGGTGGTTGAAAATATTGACCAATTACAATCTATTTCTCAGGAAGTTAAAAAAAATACTGGGTCAGAGTGGTTAATTGTAAAAGCTCAAATACATGCAGGTGGAAGAGGTAAGGGTGGTGGAGTAAAGCTAGCAAAAAATGATAAAGAATTATATGACCATGCCAGTAGTATATTGGGTATGATGTTAAAAACACCCCAAACCCCAAAAGAGGGTAAATTGGTAAAAAAAATATTAATCTCTGAGGATGTTTATTATCCTGGCGACAGTGAAACTCAGGAGTATTATATGTCGATACTTTTAAACAGAAAAGAATCTTGTAATATGATCATGTATTCAAAAGAGGGTGGGGTAGATATTGAGCAGGTTGCAGAAAAAACTCCAGAACTAATTTTTTATGAATTGATTGATCCCTTGGCTGGTATTATGCCTAATCAACTGAGGAAAATTGCCTTTAATTTAAATTTATCTGGTGAGGGCTTTAAGTCAATGCAGGTATTCGTCAAAAAATTATATGATGCTTATTGTGGACTTGATGCTTCACTAGTCGAAATCAATCCGGTTCTAAAAACATCGGATAATAAAATCTTAGCTGTTGATTCAAAAATGACGCTTGACGATAATGCATTATTTAGGCATAAATCATTTCAAGACTTAAGAGATAATAGTGAGGAAAACCCAGTTGATGTTAAAGCAAGGGAGGCTGGATTAAATTATGTTGACTTAGATGGGAACATAGGTTGTATGGTGAATGGAGCTGGATTGGCAATGGCTACTATGGATCTCATAAAACAATCTGGTGGAGAACCCGCGAATTTTCTCGATGTCGGTGGAACAGCGGATGCAAAAAGAGTTGAAACTGCTTTCAATTTAATTTTAGAGGACNAAAANGTTAAGGCAATACTTGTTAATATTTTTGGAGGNATTGTTAGGTGCGACAGGGTTGCTAATGGAATTGTCGATGCTTATAAAAATTTAGGTGAAAAAATTAATGTTCCTATCATCGTAAGGCTTGAGGGCACAAATTCTGAAGAAGCGAAAAATATTATTGATAACTCAGGTTTAAAAATTTATTCTGCAATTGAGTTTAAAGAAGTAACATCTCGAATCAAAGAAGTACTGTCTTAAAATAAGACACTTTGTCATCTAAAAATTTCAATTTATGACATTTTGACATATATTTGAGTTGGGTTTAGAATTTGTTCTATTGAAATCGTAAATAATTTTAAAAATTTAAATATGAATATTATAAATAGAACAAATAATAACTTAATGTTTGATGATTTTATTTTTGATTTTTTTAATGTCTCAAATAATATTGTCCCTCCACATAATATTTTTGAAAATGATACTGAGTTTTCTGTTGAGTTTTCAGTACCTGGTTCAGATAAAAAAGATTTTACTATAGAGCTTGAGAATGATAATTTAAGGGTTGCTAGAAAATCAAAAAAATCAATTGAGGATAGAACTTACTCAAGATTAGAATTTGACACTAAGTCATTTGAAAAGTCCTTTTTTCTTCCAGATTCTGTTGATCAAGCAAAGATTAGTTCAAGGTATGAAAATGGAGTACTTTTGATAACAATTCCTAAAAAGAAGGAAATCGTCTTGCAGAATAAGAAAAAGACAATAACTATTAAGTAGTTAATATTACACAAGCGGGTCTACGACCCGCTTTTTTTATACCTCAGCATAATATCCCGTAGCCTTGCTGCTTCAATAAAATTTAATTCCTTAGCAGCTTTTTCCATATCTTTTCTCAAAGATTTAATTCTTTTTTGTTTTTCACTTTCGGAAATATTCAAGTCAAAACTTTTTTCAACTTCATATATCTTTTGGGTTTCATTAGATTCATAGTTAAAACTTTCATTTATATTCTTTATAATTTGTGTAGGAGTTATATTATTTTCTCTATTATANTTTAATTGTTTTTTCCTCCTTTGATTTGTAACATCAATTGTNTTTTTCATACTTTCAGTCATTCGATCTGCAAACATTATTGCCCTTCCGTTTAAATTTCTTGCAGCTCTACCGATTGTCTGAATTAGAGATCTTTTACTCCTCAAAAAACCTTCCTTATCCGCATCTAATATTATAACTAGTGATACCTCAGGCAAGTCAAGACCTTCCCTCAAAAGATTTATACCTACCAAAACATCAAAATTACCCAATCTTAAATCATTTAAAATTTTTACACGCTCTAGTGTATCTACATCACTATGGATATATTTTGATTTTATTTCTAAATTTTGAAAAAATTTAACCAACTCTTCAGCCATCTTTTTAGTTAGTGTTGTGATTAAAACTCTTTCATTTTTATTTACAACTTTTTCAATTTCGTCTAGTATATCATCAATCTGATTTTTAGTAGGTTTTAACTCAATTACAGGGTCTAGAAGACCAGTTGGTCTGATAATTTGTTCAACAACTATACCTTCACTTCTTTGAAGTTCATAGTCTGACGGTGTTGCACTTACATAGATGATTTGATTTTGTAACATCTCAAATTCTTCAAATTTAAGAGGTCTATTATCCATAGCAGCTGGAAGTCGAAAACCATACTCAACCAAGTTTTCTTTTCTACTTCTATCACCACCGTACATTGCTTTAATTTGGGGAAGTGTCACATGGCTCTCATCTATGATTGTCAAAAAATCATCATCAAAGTAGTCGAGAAGACAAAACGGTCTGGTTCCTGGATCTCTTCCGTCAATGTACCTAGAGTAATTTTCAATTCCTGAACAGTATCCTAATTCCTGCATCATTTCGAGATCAAATAGTGTTCTTTCTTCTAATCTTTTTGCCTCTAAATTTTTTGAAATTTCTTTGAAATACGAAACTTGTTTTCCTAAATCAATTCTAATTTTATCCATGGCATTATTCAAAACTTCCTTTTGTGTCGAAAACATATTAGCTGGAAAAATCTTAACACTATCAATCCTATTTACTATTTTATTTGGCATATAGTAGATTTCCTCAATAAATTCAATTTCATCTCCAAAAAAATTTATTCTAATTATTTTATCAGAGTAGCTTAAGAATACCTCAACAATGTCTCCTATAACCTTAAAACTTCCTGGCTCAATTTCATCGATAGCTCTACTGTAAAGTGAGTGAGATAATTTTTTTAATAAATCAGTCCTTGAAATATTTGAGTTTTTATTTAGTGTGATCGTATTTTTTTTGTAATCAGCAGGATTCCCAATTCCATAAAGACACGATACCGAAGCAACTACTATTACATCATTTCTACCTGAAAGAAGGCTGGAAGTTGTGCTCAAGCGCATCTTCTCAATTTCTTCATTTATTGAAAGATCTTTTTCTATGTATGTATTTGTAACAGGAATATATGCTTCAGGTTGATAATAATCATAATAGGATACGAAATACTCTACTCGGTTTTCTGGAAAATAATCTTTTAATTCCAAAAATAGTTGAGCTGCTAGAGTCTTGTTATGAGCCAAAACAAGAGTTTGCTTATTTAACTTGTTTATAACATTAGCAACCGTAAAAGTTTTGCCTGATCCAGTAACACCTTCTAAGGTTTGGTAGACTTCGCCTTTTTGTACACCATCAACCAGTTTCTCAATTGCATTTGGTTGGTCACCAGTTGGAGAATATTTTGATTTTAATTTAAAACCCATTGAAAATTATGACAATCTACAAAGATCTATAATTTTAATTTTAAATGTCATAGATTTGATTCAATTTTAATTTGGATAAAATTGGAAATTAAAATCTCAAAGAAAAAACCTTCATTCAAGATCTCAAAAAATTTTGAGAATTACCTTAAAGAACATAATCGCTTTCAAAAAATACCAATAGAATACTCAGATTTACGAAGGTATACTGGCTCTGTTGAATTGTTTGACAAAAATGACGAAAATACGTTATGGCAGAGAGTATTTTATAATGATTCTGAAAGAATAGAAATAGAACAAAATTTAAAATTGGTTTACAATTTACTGTATAGTGATGGAAGTTCTTCAAATTTGAATGATTTAGAAATTGATTCTGTTGATTTTTGCACCTTTGGAAATTCAAATCCCTTCAGGGTTAAAGTCAAAAATAAGCTCAATGATAATTTTACATACTACTANATAAAANTTGCAGATTCNTCNAGAATNTANGGNNTAGAGTTAGAACATATNACNTCGCCCAATAACTTGAATTANATATACTANAATGANACNNTNATTGAAGAGCANATTTCNGGAATNCCNGGTGATTATTTTTTTAAAAATCANATCTNANCTTGCAGTGAGTCTGAAAANTCNCAGATNGCNAAGGAATTTGTNAAATTTAGTGAAAGATGCATGATNAGACTTNTNGGNGATATGCGTTCNTATAACTATGTAATCGTACCAATTCATGATTTTGATCAAGTGATATATAAGATAAGGGCAATAGATTTTGATCAGCAATCGTATGAGGGTGAATTTAGTTTGTATAGACCTCAACTATTTAAAGATAATGAACCTGTCATTGATTTAGTAAAAAATAAATTATTATTAGAGTCAATTAACCAATATAAAATTGAGGAGAGAGCAATTGTTGTTAAAAGNTTNCTNGGNTCAAAAAATAANNTTGAGAGCTTGATTGAATCAATGAAGTTTGATAAAATTTCNAGTGATGAAAAAGTCAATAAACTTACTCANCAAATTTATTTTTTAACAAAGGANAATTCATTTAAAAACCTTAANTCAATGGGAGANGTTNTAGAAAANTCNTTNNATTATTTNATATCAAATTATGAGAATCATGAAATGCTAAGAATCAATAAGGTTTTCTNAGTTTNAGCAACCAGTAAAANTGTAAGCTTAGTATAAAAATTGAAATNAGTAAGTGNATTGGNTGAGTTAANATTGGAAAAGAAAAGTANTACATAGATGCTCCGATAATAATTTCAATTAATATTAAAAAATTTATCATTTTTATAAATTTCAAATCAACTTTAGATTTTTTTGCCAGAAACAACAAGTAGAAGTTGGATAAGAAAACCAATATTGAGAATGTTCTGTGTATATAAAAATTTAATTCGGGTTTATTCAGCCAAAAATCTTTTTTTTCAAAGCCAAGAATATCAATTTGATTGTCAATAAATTCCCTTACAGAAATGCCTAATGATATTTGTATAAGCATTAGGATGATCGCAATAATTAAAAAGAATTTAATTCTTGATTTCATCAGTTTTTTTAATATTATAAACCATCAATAAAACTATTATAATAGCCATAATTAAATGAGTGCTAATTTTATAAGGTGCTAAATTTGAATCAACAACTAATTTTCCCAACCATGCTTGAAGACCTATTGATATTAATATAATTGAGCTAAGTGGTACAAAAACCTTCTTTTTATTTTGAAGGAAAAACGAAAAAATGAACATGAGAAGAACTGAAAACCCCGCCAAAACACCGAGTAATCTATTTATATATTCAAACCAAGTATGAACTACATTAAAGTCCGTATAATCATGTTTGGTATATTTCACCCAATTGTTTTTTTCAAATCTTTCTTTGGATATAAATTCAACCTTTGCATTGTAAAAGGCACCTTCATATAATATCATGATATTTTTATTGTAGTGGGAATTTGGCTTCCAAATTAGTTTAGTTTCATCGATAGGAGGAATGTAATATCCAAAACATTTTGGCCAATCAGGACAACCCATGCCACTTCCTGTCATTCTTACAGTGGATCCAGCAAAAATCACTAAGAAAACAAGTAAAAGAGATATTTTAGAAATTATAATATACTTATTTTTCATACTTCTTTAATCCTAATCCCTCTCCAACAATCATCATCAATTCTTTAGCTTGAATCGCATCATTATTAATATCACCATTTAAAATAGCTTCTTTAATTCTTTCTTTAATTAGACCAATTTCCTTACACGGCTTTATACCAAAATAATCCATGATATACTTACCTGATATTGGTGGTTGAAAGTTTCTTATTTTATCTCTTTCCTCTACATCTTTAATTTTTTCTCTGACAACCTTGAAGTTATTCAAATATTTTTTTTCAAGTTTTACATTTTTTGTGGTTATGTCTGCTTCACAAAGTGTCATCAAGTCATCAATATCATCACCAGCATCAAAAATTAATCTTCTAATTGCTGAATCAGTAATCTCGCTTGAAGAAAGTATAACAGGTCTAGAGCTCAACAACACTAGCTTTTTTACATAATCTAATTTATAATTTAGAGGAAGCTTAAGCCTTTTAAAAATTTTAAAAACCATTTTTGATCCAACATATTCATGTCCGTGAAATGACCATCCTTTTTTCTTGTTGTATCTTTTTGTCTTAGGTTTACCAATATCATGTAAAAGTGCGACCCACCTCAACCATAGGTTGTCTGTATTTTTACAAATATTATCTAAAACTTGTAGTGTATGGTAGAAGTTATCCTTATGAGTTTTTCCTTCAATTTCATCAATGCCCTCTAGCTTTATTAGCTCAGGTAATATTATCTCAAGTAAGCCAGTTTTCATCAACAAAATAAATCCGATTGAGGGCTTTGGAGATAATAAAATTTTATTTAATTCCTCGTGAATTCTTTCCTTTGAAATAATATTAATTCTTTCTTTTTCACTTTTTATAATTTCAATATTTGAATTTTTAATTTCAAAATTTAATTGTGATGCAAATCTTACAGCTCTCATCATTCTTAGTGGATCATCATAAAAAGTTATTTTGGGATCTTTTGGGGTTTTAATTATGCCTTTCTTTAAGTCATAGACACCATCAAACAAATCAATTATTTTTCCTTTGTTATCCTCATTTAAAGAAATTGCAATTGAATTAATTGTAAAATCTCTTCTTGAAATATCATCTTCAAAAGTTCCAATTGATACCACTGGATTTCTTGAGCTTTTTTGATAACTCTCTTTTCTTGATCCAACAAATTCAATTTCAAGGTCATTATAAGCAATCATCGCAGTACCAAAGTTTTTGAAGATTTGCAAATTAGCCCTGGAACCTAACTTTTTTTTTACTTCGCTAGCAAAGGATATTCCATCACCGATTACCAAAACATCAATATCCTTACTTTTTCTTCCAAGAAGCAAGTCTCTGACATATCCACCTACAAGGAATGTTCTGGTTTTTAGTTTAGTTGATATATTTGAGATTATATCTATAATTTCGACATTCAATTCTTCATTAACTAACATACTCATTAATTTCTAATTACTTTTACATTGGACATCTCATCAATACTCACGATTCTAGAGGGTTTGTTTTGTTGATTTTCATCAAAATTTATACTATAATCAACAAGTTTCAACAAATCTTTATCAATTTCTTTAAAATATTTTGGAATTTTTTCACCTGAAAAATTAGCTGATGTTGATGTAATTGGTTTTTTTAGTTTATTGATGAGTTGAAGACAGATTTTATTTTTTGGAATTCTTATAGCAATACTAGTNGGATAACTATCTATATTCTTACTCTTGTTAAAAATTACAGTTGTTGGCTCATTTGAGTCTAACAGATATTTTTCTGAAATATCAGGTAAATCGGTGACATAATTTTTTACCATTTCTAATCCGTTCATTAAACATATCAGAGGTGTGTTAGATTTTCTATTTTTAATCTCATTAATTTTTGAAATTGAACTCAATTTTGTTGCATCACAACCTATTCCATATACAGTATCAGTTGGGTAAATAATAACCCCCCCTGATGACAATATTTCTAAACATTTTTTTGTAACCATTTTAATGTACTAAGCAGAAACATTATAATCTCTTAAAGCATCATTCAATGAAGTTTTTTTATTAGTGCTTTCTTTTCTTTTTCCAATAATAAGAGCACATGGTACATTGTAATGACCTGCATTAAAATCTTTAGTGACAGTGCCGGGAATTACAACTGAGTTTTCTGGAATGTAGCCTTTATAAAATATTGGCTTTTTTTCCGAAACATCAATAATTTTAGTGGATGCTGTTAAAACAACATTAGCACCTAGTACTGCTTGTTTCTCAACCCTTACACCCTCTACAATGATACACCTTGATCCAATAAAAACATCATCTTCAATGATAACAGGAGCAGCTTGAACAGGTTCTAAAACACCGCCGATTCCNACTCCTCCACTAACATGTACATTTTTACCNATTTGAGCACAACTTCCAACTGTAGCCCATGTATCAATCATAGTACCTGATCCAATATTTGACCCAATATTCACATAGCTTGGCATCAAGACTACACCTTTGTGAATAAAAGACCCATATCTTGCGATTGCATGAGGAACGACTCGAACTCCTTGTTCTTTGTAGTTGGTTTTAAGTTTAATTTTATCATGAAATTCAAATGGGCCTAACTCGATGGTTTTCATCTCCATCAAAGGAAAAAACAAAATTACAGCTTTTTTAACCCACTCATTTACAATCCATTTACTATCAATTTTTTCTGCAACTTTTATTTCTCCTTTGTTTAATTTCTCAAGTGTGGATTTAACCGCATCTGAATATTTTTTTTCTTTCAAAAGGTCCCTATTATTCCAAACAATGTCAATGAGTTCTTTCATCTTTTTTTTGCAAATATAATTTATACAAAATCAATTACTTACACTTAAATATTTAATTTTGTCAAATGAGTAAGGTATTAGCAATAGATTATGGAAAGAAAAGATGTGGTTTTGCTATTAGTGATGAAGATCAATCAATCGCATTTCCACTAGAGACGGTGGACAATAAAGAGATTTATCAATACATAAAAAATATCACTGAAAATGAGAATATTGTGAAATTTGTCATTGGTTTACCAAGAACTAATACGAATGATTTATTTAATCTTGAAAGTGAAATTAAATTATTTATAAAAAAAATTAAACTAGATTATCCAAACCTAGGAATTTTCAGAGAGGATGAAAGATTCACGTCAAGTTTAGCAAAACTTTTAATTGCAAAATCTGATTTAAAAAAAACAAAAAGAGAAAATAAAAAATTAATTGATAAAATAAGCGCTACAATAATATTACAGTCATTTCTAAAAAAATTATAATGATATTACCAATTTTGGCATATGGACATCCAATACTGAGAAAAAAATGTAAATCAATTGAGGAAAATTCAAAGGAGATTAAAAGTTTAATCTCTAACATGTGGGAAACTATGTATAATGCGGAGGGAGTAGGATTGGCCGCGCCTCAGGTTGGAGTTAATAAAAAAATATTTATAATCGATGCCAATCCATTATTTCCTAAGGACCAAGAGATTTCTGATTTTGAAAAACTTAATTCCAAAAAAGTATTTATAAATCCAGAGATTACAGACATGGATGGTGATCAATGTTATTTTAATGAGGGTTGCTTAAGTATTCCTGAGATTAGAGCTGAAATTAAAAGACCAAATATGATCAAAGTTGAATTTCTTGATGAAAATTTCAATCATAATTCTGTAATTTTTAAGGGATTACTAGCAAGAGTAATTCTACACGAAAATGATCACATAAATGGAGTTTTATTTACTGATAAAATATCCAGTTTTAAAAGAAAAATTATTCAAAANAAANTAGATCGNATTAAAAAAGGNAAAATCGAAACCCAATATAAAATGAGTTTTTTATAATGAAAGAATTACATAGGTTATTAAATATCATGGATGATTTAAGATCCAAATGCCCGTGGGATAGAAAACAAACAATTCAAAGTCTTAAAAACTTGACAATAGAAGAAGTATATGAATTAACTGATGCAATTGAGAGTGAAAACTTTGAAAATCTTAAAGAAGAACTGGGAGATTTGTTGCTACACATTGTTTTTTATTCTAAAATAGCGTCAGAGAAAAAGAAATTTAATTTTAAGGAAGTTATTAATGATTTATGTGATAAATTAATTTACAGACATCCTCATATTTATGGTGATCTAGTTGTTAAGACCGAGGAAGAAGTGAAATTAAATTGGGAAAATTTAAAATCGAAAAAAACAAAAAAAAGTATACTTTCAGGTATTCCTAAAAAGTTGCCAACAATTCTGAAAGCTCAAAGAGCTCAAGATAAAGCCTCAAGTGTTGGATTTGATTGGAATTCAATTAGTTCAGTAAAATCCAAATTNAAGGAAGAAATTANAGAGTTGGATNAGGAGGTCAATGGTAAAAACAGAGATAAAATTGAAGATGANTTTGGTGATGTTCTTTTTACTCTCATTAATTATTCTAGATTTTTAAAAATTGATCCTGAATTAAGCTTAAAAAAATCAACTGAAAAGTTTATTGGTCGATTTAAAATTTTAGAAGAAATTATAAGAAATAAAAAACAAAAAATTAGTGTCCTAGATAAGAATGAATTAGAAATAATATGGAAAGAGTCTAAAAAAATATTTCAATCAAATAAAATGACTTAATTTCTTCTTTTGTAAAATTAAATCCTTATTAAATTTTTCTATCTGATTGTGAACACTATCAAAAATTGAATTGTCAGATTTTCCAGATTTTATAAATGTTAAATTATTCTCAAGTTGACCAATTTGTTTTTTAATCTCATCAATTTTTTTCTTTATTTTCATTTTTGCCAAACTCTTTTCCCTATCTGACATTAAACTTGATTTTATTTTCATAATATTCGTTTCGATATCAGATTGATCGTGCCCTACGTCTTTAAATTTTTTGCTTAAAAAAACTGACAGTTCATTTAACTGCTTAATTGGAATTGATACATCAATCTCTGAAAGTTTTTGAATTTCATCTTCAATATCTTGTTTTGAAAAGTTCTGCTTAATTTCATTAATAATTCCTTTAAGTTTTTCAGAATTCTTTTCTTCAATCATCTTTTTATTAGAAATATTGTCGCCAATCTTTTCATAACAATCACTCAATAAATCAAAGAAAACTTTTCTATTCTCTTTATTTTTTTTGAAGGGAACATTTCCAATATTTATAAAACTTTTCTTTAATTCTTGTAAATCTGCATGCGTTGGTATTTTATCTTTTTTGTAAATTTTTTTTAAGTTATCAATCAATTCTACTTGTTTGCCAATATTGTTGGAATAGTCCCTTTTTAAATTTTTAAAAAATAAGTTTTTTTCTTGTAAAAACTTCTTATTTATATTTTTAAACTTTACCCATAATTCCTCGTTTTCACTGTGATCAACTGGACCGATATCAATAAATTTTTGTTTTGATGATTCAAAAGAGTTGATTTTTTTTATCCAAGATGTTTTACCACCGCAATCTTGCTCACATATTGATTCCATTTCATCAACTAAACTTTTTTTATCTTCAATAAATCTGTTGACATATTTTTCTTTATTAATTAAATATTCTTTTTTTGAATCTTTGATTTGTTTTACATATTGATCAAATTCTTCATTTAATTTTCCCTCAAGGTTTTGCCAAGTAGGTCCAGTTAGAAAATTCCATCTCTTGATGATTTTGAGAGAATCTCTATAACTTTTTATCTTATTAGCATTATTATTTAATTTCTTAATTTTCATTATTAATTCTTTCTTCTCAAACAAGTTTTTCTCCAAATCTTTTTCTTTAAATTCCCTGTTCAGATAGATCAAATCATAATAGAGTTTTACTTGATGATTGTAAGAATTATTTAAATTAAATGCTGAGTGGCTTGGAACTTTTCCAATATTTATCCATNTTCTTCTAATATTTTTGAAAATATTTTCTTTTTCTTCAAATTTTAAATCATTTGAAATAAGAACTTTCAAATCTTCAATTAGTTTAGTTTTTTTTTGAAAATTTTCTTTAAAATCTATAAATTTTTTTCCTTTTTTATTTCCCATTGATAGAAAGAAATATTNCTTTAAGTTAACAATATTTTATTAACTGTTCCATATCTTCCAACTTTCCTCTGCCTGAAATTCTAGCATGTTTAGACCATTTTTTATTGTTGCACCAAGTTTTTCAGACTTTATTAAAAACTTTGTTTTTGTAGGATTATAAATTAAGTCATAACAAAAACTCTTTTCTGAAATAAATTCAAAATTTATTGGAGGACAATCATTTGTATTAGGAAATGTACCGAGTGGTGTTGTATTAATTATTAGGTCAGAATTGCATATATAATTTTTTTGATTAGAATATTTTAAAAATTTTGGATCTGATTTTCTTGAAAAAATTACATGTGGTATTTTTTTAATCTTGAGTGCAAAAGCGATAGCTTTACATGCTCCCCCACTACCTAAAATTGCAACATTTTTGAAATCAAAGCCATCGATTGACTTATAAAAACCAATATAATCAGTGTTGTAGCCAACAAGCCTTCCATCTTTAATTTTGATCGTATTAACTGCACCGATTTTTTTTGCATTCTCATCTAATGAATCTAAAAAATTAATAATTTCTTCTTTATATGGAATTGTTACATTAAATCCATTAAAATCATTTAATTTTATCTTTTTAAAGTCCTCTATTCTTTTGATGTCACAGTTAATATATTCATAACTGTCTAAATTCTCCCTTTTGAACTTTTTAGAAAAATATTGTTTCGAAAATGAATAGTCTATATTTTTACCTATTAGTCCGAATCTTTTTTTTTGGGGCATATTTTTCAGTAAATATCATTAAAAATAATACTATTAAAATTATTAATGTGGTATATAGATCAATCAAATTAAAGTTTTCAATTAAAAGCGAATTATTCTCAAATTTTTTAACTTGATTCCAAGGCCAAACAATTGGTAAAGTGCCTAAAACAAATCCAATTATCATAAAATTCAAATGCCGGGGATATTTTTGTGAAATAAAGCTCAAAAATCTTGACAAGGTAATAAGACCAATCACAGAACCTATGAAAAAAGTAATTAATGCGTGTAATAAAATTTCACTAACAGTAAAGTTTGTCCCAATCAAATAATTTGAAATTAAGTTATAAAAATTATTTACTGAATCAACTAGAAGTAACTTGTAGTTTCCGAGAATAATTAGTAAAAAAGAGCCAGAAAGTCCAGGAATTGTAATACCACAAATACTAATATAACCACAAAAAAATATAAAAATTAAATTTCTATTCTCAACCATTGGTTCAACAAAACTAATCACTAATCCAAGAGTTAAACTCGTAAAAAAAATCAATGATTTTGTTCTGTCAATTTTATTTATTTTCCTTATTAGCAAAAAGACTGAACCTAGAATTAGCCCAAAAAAACAACCCCAAACTTGTAACTGAAAATTATATAAAAAATAATCAAGAATTTTGGATGTAGTAAAGTAGCTGACTATCATACCCAATGATATTGTCAACAAGAAGAATGAATTAATTTCTAAAAAAAATTTTTTCGGACTTTTATTTTTTAACAAATTTCTTAATCCAATCTTTTTCAATGACACCATAAAATGATCGTAAAACCCAATAATAATTGCATAAAGTCCACCTGATATTCCCGGTAATTTGTTAATGGTTCCCATAACAAGTCCATGTAGGAAAATTTCGATAAAAAAAGATTTGTTCCAATCTTTCATNNAGTATTTATTTTTAATCGNGAAAAAANANTNACACNNANAACTCCAATNANAATAAAAAATANGGATGATGGGTTATTTAAAAAAAACTCTGTTAAATTTCCAAAAAAACTTAAATTATTATTTGTCTCAATAGGTAATATTTTTGGTANTNACNNNTATTATNAATCCAATAAGANTNANAAATGTTTGTTTTTTAAAACTTATCAATAAATATTTGATTATTCTTGAGAATACAATAACGCCAATTGCAAATCCAAACCCAAATGTGACTATTGTAATTATTGAGTTTATCTCCACTGAGAAATTTGATATTTTTTTTATTAAAAACTCATATGTTCCAAGTATAATTAAAATGTAAGCCCCAGATATTCCGGGAAGAATCATTGCCAAAGAACAAACAATTCCACATAAAAAAATATACCAATTTGTAATTGCTGGATCAAATGATGNTGAGTTGAAAATCATAAAACTAATTGTTATTGAAAAAATCAATAGAATCAAATTAGAAATATTTAGCAGTTTTATTTTATTAATGGAATTGTAGAGTATAATTATACTATAAAACACAAGACCAAGAAAAAAGGACCTTAACTCATTATTAAAATTAACCAATAGATAAGCTAAAAATTTGCTGAACGAAATAATACTGAATAGAATTCCACAGATTAAAATTAAAAGAAAATCAATTTTTTTTTTTTTAAAATTANTAGCTATANCACCATNAAATATGTTAAGATTTATGTTATTTATGGCCTCAATCAAATCTTCATAGATGCCTGTAATGAAGGCTATGGTACCACCAGAAATTCCCGGTACAAGATCAGCAATTCCCATAAGCATACCTTTAAAAAAAATAATTAGAAAATTACCTAATTTTGAAATCATAGGGCTAACTTAATAATTATTCGCAATAATGTTCAGTGCTTTATTTAAGTTTTCAAGTGCTTTATCGTGATCATTTTCCCTAAGATAGTGCTTTGCTATTGAGATCCATGCTTTTTCGTAAAGTGGATCATTGGAAATTATTTCATTCAAGTGTTTGATTGATTCGTTGTATGCACCAATTTTTTCATAGCAGACAGACAGTCTATACAGACTAAAAGATGTTACTGAGTCTAGACTCTTTAAAATTTCATAGTAGTAGATCGCTTTGTTAAAATCAAGTTTGTATTCATAAATTTTCCCTAACTCAACGTATGATGGTGAGAATGTTTCATCACAAATGATACTAAACTCGTGAGATGCTAAACTTTCTTTTATCATTTTTTTATCAAAGTATAGCTTTCCAATTTCAAACCATGCATTTTGATTGTAGGGATATTTTGCAAGAAATTTGTTGAGAAAGGTAATTGCTTTACTTTCCATTTTAGATAATCTGTAGCAGGAAATCAATTTATCCATATATTTTTTATCGTTAGGAAACTGATATATTAACTTCTTAGCTACCTTAATTGATTTGGTGTATTGATCCAAATTCATATAATTTCTCAACATTAAATCATCAACTAAAAAGATTGTTTCTTTAGCATCAGAGAGCTCAAAAAGTAAATTATTTGAATCACTGTACTTTTTTAGTTTATTTAAAATTTTAGCCTTTTGAAATATCAAATCATAATTTTCTGAATTTAGGTCTAAACAATCGTTTATAAGGTCGAAGGCCTCTGATTCTTTACTTTTTTGGAGCAAAATTTCAGAACTTAATATGGAAATATTTATTGATTTTGGAAAAATTTCATTTGCAAGATCAATTGCCTTTTCAGCCATATCATAATTTGCTTCATGAAAATAATAAATAATGATTTCTTCAAGTTCATTTAAATCCAAGTAAAATGATTTATTTTCCTGAATCATTTGTTCGAATTTTTCAATAATTTTTAAGGTATCACTATCTCTTTCTTTTTCCATAGCAAAAAATCAAAAATATGTACAATATGTTGTGGTCTTTAGGCGATAGATTTTCTTTATTAAATATTTATTAACATTTAATTACAAATCTCATCAAGTGTTTCTAGTATTATATCGCAGGAAATTTTGATTTCTTCGTCTGATATATTTAGAGGAGGTGTTATCCTTACAGCTCTTGACTCATAGAGTAGCCAAAATAAAATTAAACCCTTTTCTAAGCATTTTAAAACTAATTTCTTAGCAAGCTCATTAGATTTTAATATTAATGCCAACATTAAACCCCTTCCTCTTATTTCGACGATTTCTGGATGTTCAAGTCTTTTCTTAAACTTTAAACCTGAGATTTTAGCTTTATCAAAAAGTTTATCCCTTAAAATAATTTTTAATGTAGTCAAGCCAGCTTCCGATATCACTGGATGGCCACCAAATGTTGTTATATGCCCTAGAATCGGTTTACTTTTAAACTTATTCATTAAAGTTAGGTCACTAATCATTGCACCAATTGGAAAGCCTCCGCCCAAAGATTTTCCAAGTACAAGAATATCCGGGCTCACACCATAATGTTCAAAGGCAAACATTTTACCTGTCCTACCTAAACCTGTTTGAAGTTCATCTAAAATAAGAAGAGCTCCCATTTCCTTACATCTTTTGGATATTTTTTTTAAGTAATTCTGTCTTGGTTCTATAAATCCTGCACCCCCTTGAATAGTTTCTAAAATCACACAAGATGTCGACTGATTTATCTTGCTTATATCACTCTCATTATTAAATTTTATAAAATCAATATTTGGAAGTAATGGCCTGTATGCCCTCTTGCGTGGTTCAAATCCTGATACACTCAAAGATCCGTGAGTACTACCGTGATAGGAATTCAAAGCGGAAATTATCCTTGATCTACCAGTTGCTCTTTTTGCTAGCTTCAATGCTGCTTCAATTGCCTCAGTTCCTGAGTTCGTTAGATATGTAGAGTTTAAATTTTCAGGAAGTAGTTTGTTGAGTAATTTACAGAGATTAAGTGATGGTCTTTGGATGAATTCACCATAAACCATCACATGAGAATATTTTTTTAATTGATTAATTATACTCTCATTTATTTCAGAATTACAATGCCCAAGGTTTTGAACNGAAACACCTGCTACTAAATCTAAATATTTTTTCTCCTTATCAAAAATATATGAGCCTTGTGCCTTAGCAACTTCAATTCCCAACGGATAATTAGTTGTCTGTGCTTGAAATTTTTTAAAGTTATTTATCATCAATAGAATAAGTCTAATTTGTTATTGATTTTTTCATTCTCTCTATTTATAAATCCTTCTAAAAACTTTTCGTTTTCCTCCAAAAAACTCTCTGGGTATAACATTCCCTCAGGGTCTGTTATGAACCTAATTTTATCAATCCCGTTTTCTGCCATTATCATCATAATTGAACTCGAAACAGCTTTATCAATTCCAATAAGTTCATTTACATCATTGTACATATAATAAATAATTTCAGCATTTTGATCAACCAACAAATTTTTAATTTTACCATTTAAAAATTTACCAAAGATTGTTATACCCTTAATTTGATTGTAATTGTTATGGCCTATGGTATCTTTTTCAATAATAAATCCATTGTTTGTTACTATCAGTGAATCTAATTTGTTCTCTTTTATGTCTTCCTTTAAAACTATTTCATCACCACTGATTTGACTATTTCCGTCCCACAGGATTGGATTAATCATATTAATTTGTTCTTGACTCATAATTTGTAATTCTTTTTTTTTCAATACTTTTCTCATAAGTCTAGTTATACCTTTTTTTTCATCAATATGAATGAAATCCGATTTTCCACTCATATTTTTTTTGAAAAGTTTTACATTATTTAAACCTTTTATTATTCTGTTTTTTTTATCACCAACTGAGTAAAGTGTATCAGCTGCTATAAAAAGTGAATCAATTTCAGTAGTATTTACAGCAATTGGATTTATAGTTACTATAGCAGAATCTTTTTTTTCAAAAACTTCTACAAATTCACCTAAAATTTGAATTTTTTCAGTTTTATCAAAAATTGAAATATTTTTTGCTGCACTGGCATATTTAATTTCATTATCAAAAAATATACTATCCCCGTTTATTATCCTCTCATTCATATTTATTGTTGCATCATCTAGAAAGTGACCTTTCTTTAACTTCCCATTATAAAATCCTTTGTTACAAGTTATTTCATAAGAGTCTCCTGTGATTTTTGTCGATTCCAAAAAATATGTTTTTTCTTGACCTATAACATAATCTAAACTTTCTGATTCAATAACATAATCGGGGTTTGTTACTACTATATCATTTCTAAATTTATATTTATCAACATCTAAAAGATAATCACCTTTTTTACTTTGTATCGTTGTCAGACTATCAATTATTTTCCCACCATTAAAGAATGATGCAATATTATTTTCCCTATCATAAAAGAGTTCATTAGAATTTAATTTTGTTTTATTGTTAATTAATGAAACTTTACCATAACTAAAAAATTTTTTTATTTTCCCATCATAGTTTAGAGAATCGCAGTTTAGCTTCAATGAATCTCCTTGCTTCAAAAAAACATCTCCAATGGCAATGAATTTATTTTTCTTTTGAAAAAAAATTGCATTGTTTGAATAAATATCCATATTATCGTGTCTCAAGTGAACCTGATTGCTGTTTGATCCCCTGAGAATATTAGCATCAGGGTATAATGACTCATCTTTATCTAGAGAGCTAGCGCTGATAATTTCAATCTTTCTTTCTTGTGCAAAAATATTTTGAGAAGAAAAAATTAATAGTAAAAATGATATAATATTTAGTTTAAACAATTATTGTTTGTTTACGATCAGGTCCAACAGAAACTATCTTAATCTTTATACCTACATGCTTTTCAATAAAGTTTATATAATTTTTGAAAGTGTTTGGGAGATCTTCAAAATTTTTTGTTTGAGAAATGTCGTCCTCCCATCCATCAAATTCTTCAAAAATTGGCTCCAAGTTTTTACTTTCTAGCGAAAAGGGAAGGTGATCAATTAACTTTCCTTTAAACTTGTATTTTGTGCATATTTTGATTTTTTTTATACCTGAGAGTACATCACCTTTCATAATTGCAAGTTTTGTAACTCCATTGATGATTATTGAGTGCTTAAGTGCAACTAAATCAAGCCAACCACACCTTCTGGGACGTCCGGTAGTTGCTCCAAACTCTTTACCAACATCAGCAATTTTCTCTCCGACTTCGTCATATAACTCAGTAGGAAACGGACCACTACCAACTCTTGTGGTGTATGCTTTAAAAATACCAATTACATCATTAATTTTATTTGGTGCAATTCCTAAACCTGTAGATGCACCTGCAGCTGTTGTTGTTGAGGAGGTTACATATGGATATGTACCAAAATCTATATCAAGTAATGAGCCTTGAGCGCCTTCTGCAATAATTTTTTTTCCATTTTTTAAACTTTCATTAAAAAAATGCTCGCTATCAATAAACTTAATTTCTTTAATGTAGTCAATTGAGTCAAAAAAATTGTTTGATAATTTTTCAATATCAAAATCTATATTGACATTAAAATTCTTAATTAAATCTAGATGTTTATTCTTGAGATTTTCGTATTTGATAGTCCAATCATCTTCATCTAAATCTCCAATTCTTAATCCGTTTCTTCCTGTCTTGTCCATGTAGGTTGGACCAATACCTTTTAATGTGGAACCAATTTTTTTTGCTCCTTTAGAGAGCTCAGAAGCTTGGTCAATAAGTCTATGTGTCGGTAGTATCAAATGAGCTTTTTTAGATATGTATAATTTGTTTTTTAAGTCAACGCCAACTGCCTTAAGTTTTTCGATTTCATCTTTAAAAATAACAGGATCAATTACCACTCCATTACCAACAACATTAATTTTATTTTTGTGAAATATTCCAGAGGGTATTGTATGTAAAACATGTTTAATTCCATCAAAAATTAGTGTATGTCCAGCATTTGGACCTCCCTGAAATCTGGCAATTATGTCATAATCCTCAGTTAAAACATCTACTATTTTGCCTTTTCCTTCGTCTCCCCACTGGAGACCCAAAATCATATCAATTTTCATTTCTTGTTTTTAGTTGCGTAAAAATATAAAGAGTGTTTATCAACCTTAACATTAAAAATATCTTCGATGGACTCTTTAATATTTTGAATTCTGGGGTCACAAAATTCGATAACATCTCCTGAATCTGTCAAGATGATATGATCATGTTGTCTGTCAAAGTACGATTTTTCATAATGAGCTAAATTTGAACCAAATTGATGCTTTCTTACTAAATGACACTCCAATAAAAGTTCAATTGTATTGTATAAAGTAGCCCTACTAACTCTATACTTTTTTTTAATCATCAACGTGTTTAGGGATTCAATATCAAAGTGATCGTCTAAGTCATATATCTCTTTTAGGATTGCATATCTTTCAGGTGTTTTTCTGTGAGAATTTTTTTCAAGAAATTTTGTGAATACATCCTTTACAACCTCTTGATTTGATTTTACTTTACTTTTTGACATAATTCAAAATTAATTATTTAAAACCTAACAACTTTATCAACCCCATGAATTTTTTTAAGTCTATTAATCAATTTATCAAGTATATTTTTATTAGAAACTTTGAGTGTGATTTTACCTTTGAAAGTGTCACCCTCAGTATCAAATGACATCTTTAACATATTTATATTAAGACTGTTTGAAATAATTGTAGTAATCTTGTTTAAAACGCCAACATTATCAATTCCAATTATTTGAATTGTTGTTCTGAATTCATGCTGAGTTGAATCTATCCATTTTGCAGCTAGTATTCTGTATGAAAAATTTGATCTAAGACTGACAGCATTTTTACAATCAGTCCTGTGAACTTTTATTCCTTCATTTACTGTCAAAAATCCAAAAACTTTTTCACCAGGAAGTGGATTGCAACAGTTTGACAATGTATAATCTAATTTCTCTTCTTCATTTCCAAATACTAATTGATCATAATTGTTGTTGATGGTTTCATTTTCTGACTTTTTAAATTTGGGTGTTATCTTTCTTCTAAAAAATTTGATAATTCTGTTCTTTTCACTACCAGCATATTTTTTTAACTCAACATTATCAATTGACCCAATTCCAATTCTGTAAAACAAATCCAATGATGTTTGTAGATTGAAATGGGCACATAGTTTGTTCACATTATTCTCGTCAAAATTGATTTTCAGTTGCTTTAATTTTCTTCTTAATATTTCTTTACCTTCTTCAGCAATTATTCTCTTGTTTTCCTTCAATGAGGATCGAATACTTTTCTTTGCAATAGAGGTGATAACATAATCTAGCCAACTTGCATTTGGTTTTGATTTATTACTTTTTATAATCTCAACTTGATCACCACTTTTCAGTTTGTGGTTCAAGGGAACAATTTTTCCATTAACCTTTGCTCCACGTGTCTTTAAACCTAGTTGAGTATGAATATTGAAAGCAAAATCTAAAGCGGTAGAATTTTTTGGTAGAGATTTTAAATCACCCTCAGGCGTAAAAACAAAAATTTCATTTGAATATAGGTTTAATTTAAAATCCTCAACAAAATCAATTGCACTTGAGTCCGGGTTTTCTAAAACACTTTGAAGTCTATTAAGCCATAGATCTAATCCACTTTCTTTTTCATCACCTTGTTTATATTTGTAATGTGCAGCAAAACCTCTTTCCGCAATTTCATGCATTCTTTCCGATCTTATTTGTACTTCAATCCATCTTTTACTTGGACCAACTACTGTAATGTGTAATGCCTCGTAACCATTTGATTTTGGATTGGAAATCCAATCTCGCAGCCTAGTTGGATTTGGACGATATACGTCTGTTACAATTGAATATATTTTCCATGCTAATAATTTTTCCTCTTTGGGCTTTGCTTTATATATAATTCTTACAGCGAATCGATCATATACCTCATCAATTGAAATATTTTTNTTCAACATTTTTTCACGAATTGAAAAAATTGACTTTGTACGACCATTAATCTTAAAATCCAAGGATTCAGATTTTAATTTATCAGATATTTTTCTNGCAAAATTTCTAATGTATAAATTTTGATCATCTTTAGTCTTGCTTAGACTTGACTTTATTTGAAAGTAAATTTCTGGTTCGAGATATTTTAAACTTAAATCCTCTAACTCAGTCTTGATTTCAAATAAACCAATTCTGTGTGCTATGGGTGCATATATGTATAATGTTTCAGAGGAAATTTTAGCTTGTTTTTCAATTGACAAAAAGTCAAGTGTTTTCATGTTGTGTAATCTGTCGGCTATCTTAATAAGAATGACCCTAACATCATCATTTAGGGTTAACAACATTTTTCTAAAATTCTCAGCTTGGATTGATAATATTTTCTCTTTCTTTAGTTTAGAGATTTTAGTCAAACCATCCACAATTCTAGCAATATTTTTTCCAAAGTTTGTTTCAATGTAATTTAAATCATATTCGGAATCTTCAACAACATCATGTAAAAGAGCTGATGCAATACTCTGTGCGTCGAGACCAATTTTCTGAGCAACAATTTTTGCAACTGACAGGGGGTGAAAAACATATGGAATTCCTGATTTTCTAGTTTGATTTGAATGAGCTTTAACGGCAAGATCTAATGATTTTCTAATTAATAACTTATCTGATTTTGATAAATCTTGATAACTAACTTTTAATAATGATTTATACTCACTAATTAATTTTCTGTTGAAAGATTTCTCAGATACTAATTCCACTACTTAAATTTAAGAGATTTTTCTTTGATTAACTGATTCTGCCAAAATTATTGACGTTGCAACTGACAAGTTTAGTGAATCAACACCTCCATACATTGGAATTCCAATAATAGAATCTGAAATCTTTTTAAAATCATTACTTACTTTGGATTTTTCAGGTCCCATCACTAGAGCAATTTTTTCCCTCAGATTTACTTTGTTGTAGGATATTTTTGCATTAACATCTGAGATAATAATTTTGAATTTTTCTTTTTTTAATAGGGATTTTATTCCTTCAAAAGAAAATTTAAATATATTAAGTTTGAATACTGCACCGAGGCTTGACCTAATGATGATTGGGTTGTATATATCTAAATTAGTTTCAGCAATGATTATATTTTTAAAACCAAAGGCCTCATAAGATCTGAAAATGGCCCCAACATTCCCAGGCTTTTCTGGTCTATCCAGTATCAGAACAAACTCGTCTTTTGAAAACTCAACAGTATTAATTTTATTTACTTTTTCATTAAAAATTCCAAAGATTCCTTCTGTCTTTCTCATGATTATTTGAGACATGATTTTGTCATCGATTAAATAATCTGCTTTTAATGAGTTTATTTCTAATATCTCATTCATATTAGATGAACAATAAATTGAATCAANANTAAAACCTGACTCAACACAAAGCATCAATTCTTTTAAACCTTCCACATAAAACTTTCTTTCTTTTTTTCTAAATGAGTTACTCGATCTAAGCTTTTTTAGGTACTTGATTTTGATGTTATTTATGCTAGATATTATTTTCATTAGTCTTAATTCAAAACTAGTGAAAATCACATATCTTTGATGAAGCTTTCTATGAAAAAAGTTTATCTCGACAATGCAGCTACAACACAATTAAATCAAAAGGTTGTTGATGAGATGACTTCAGTTCTTGTTAATTCATACGGTAACCCATCATCAACACATTCTTTTGGAAGAGATTCAAAAACTATAATTGAACTTAGCAGAAAATTTATTGCGAATATGTTTAACGTAAAACCAAAAGAGATATTTTTCACCTCTGGCGGAACTGAATCAAATAACATGATTATCAAATCCTGTATTGAGCACGGGGTTGAGAGAATTATTACAACAAAAATTGAACACAAAGCTGTATTAAACCCAGTTTTAAATCTTAGTCATGACAAAAAAGTTGAGTTGGAATTTTTGAATGTTGACCATGAAGGAAACCCAGACCTAAATGAACTCGAATCACTTTTGTTAAAACCAAAAAAAACACTTGTAAGTTTAATGCACATAAACAATGAGATAGGAACTATGATAGACCTNAAAAAAATTGGTAGTATATGTCATNGTCANAATGCTATGTTTCATAGCGATACTGTCCAAACCATAGGACANTTTCCATTAGATTTATCATTGATAAATATCGACTTCATCACATGTTCAGCACATAAATTTCATGGTCCAAAGGGTGTTGGTTTTGCATACATTAATGAAAAAAACAAAGCCTATCCTCTCATCATGGGTGGTGAGCAAGAACGTGGATTGAGAGGAGGTACAGAAAGTACCCATAATATTCATGGTTTGAAAATTGCCTTGGAGGAGGCTCAAAAAAATCTTATTGATGACCAAATAAAAGTAAAATCTCTCAAACAATTGTTTTTAAAAAGGATAAATGAATCAGTCGAAAATGTAGAGATAAACGGTAATTTTAATGAATCAAGTTATACGATTTTAAATTTACGCTTCCCAATTTCAAAAGATAAAAAAGACCTGATTAATTTTAAACTTGAACTTGCAGGAATAGCGTGTTCTTCAGGCAGTGCGTGCCAATCTGGATCGTCGGAACCTTCGCATGTGTTATCTGAAATATTAACTGATGAAGAGATGAAAAAAATTTCCATTAGATTTTCGTTTTCAAAATTCAACTCAAAAAATGAAATAATTTATGCTGCAGATACTATAAAAGACATCCTATCAGAGTGTTAACCTCTTAATCAGTGTTTTTCTATTCCCAACTAAGTCCTCAACAACAACTTTAATATTTATTTCCTTTTCAAAAATTTCCAAACTATTAAGTGAACAAAATATTTCATTTCTTTTTGGCTCATACTCAAATAGGTACCAGTTACCATTAATGAAAACATCATATTTTTTTACTCCGGTTTCATCATCTTTTATTTGGAAACTTATTTTATTTTTTCTGTTAAGCTGCTTAATAGTTGGGGCAATTGAGTCTATGTCCTCGTAAAACTTTCCAAGATTATTTGTTTTAAACTTGAAGTTGTTTTTAATCTTTGTATGACCAGCAAAAATTTTATTTCCTTGATCATCCATATTTGCAATATAAGTTTGTTTTGAGTTCAGAACTTTTTGAGGTATCAAAACTTCGATTCCTTTAAATGTGTAAACTTTTGGATTAACTATATAAAGAGTGTCTGATGTATATTTGATATCTAAAAAAGTATCGTTGTTAAAAGTGTTCTTTTTTATTTTGACTTCTGCGCCATTGTCGTAAAAATTAAAATCCTCTGATTTTTTTATTAATGAATTAAAATCACTAAAGTCATCATAATAATAGTCTAAACTGTCATTCGTTCCTATTAAATTTATATTGACTTGGGTTTTATTATTTGAATAATCGCTTAATATAATTTTAATTTTTATTGAGTCGTTTTCAGCTATATCAATAACCCCAGAATTTTTAGATTTTATAAAGCTAGTTTTTAATCCAGCTTCGTTGAAAATTTTTATTAATCTGGACTTTTTATCTACATAGTATCCATAATCCATTAATTTCATTTGTAATGCTTTCTCATCAAATGAAAAGTTATCAAATTCAATTTCAAATTCTGTTGAACCATTTTTAATTAATTTATAATTGTAAGTACCATTAATGTTGTAAGATTTATTTTGTCTATCATCTGAAATTACTCCAAAGCCAAAACTACCATTTGATCTGATTGGTTCACTTTGAAATGTGTTAGAGGAAATTCTTCTAATCTTAATCTTTTTTCTTTTATTAAACTTATCACCAATCTTGTAAAGAAATAGTCCTCTAATGGTAGGNGGAATTGTATCTTCAATTGGATATCCGAAACGCAGAGGATTTATGGGTAAATTTTCTGAAGATTTTCTAATTTCAAAATGCAAGTG
>FUFK010037543.1_pt1 | contig 48160 bp, 45 predicted proteins | sample 1021851 | NCBI WGS metagenome assembly FUFK01 (sample SAMEA51879418, study PRJEB19060) | metagenome
GATTTAAATTTTCATAATGAAGAAGTACAACAGCAGATGCTTGATGAAATTGAATATTGGCTAAAATTTGGTGTTGACGGCTTTAGGTTTGATGTTATTAATTTTCTCTATCACGATAGCGCTCTTAGAGACAATCCAGCAAAAGATCCTAAACTTGTGAGACCTCTGGGATTTAACAAAGATAATCCTTATGGTTTACAAATCCATAAATACGATAATACGCAACCGGAAACTTTAGAATATTTAAGCAGAATACGTAAAGTTTTAGATAAATATGATGCGATATCTGTAGGTGAAATCGTTTCTGAGAATCCTTTAAATGTTGTAGGCGAATATGCAAACGATCAAAGACTTCATATGGCTTATTGTTTTGAATTTTTATCAGAAGATTTCAACTTTTCAGATACAAATAAAATTGTAGATCAATTTTTTCATAATCACCCGAACTCCTGGCCGTGTTGGTCATTCAGCAACCATGATTCAATGAGAATAGCTTCAAGGGTAAACAAACCTTGCAGAGAGATTATGCAGAAACTCATGGAGTTAAAAGGGAATATATGTATTTATCAAGGTGAGGAATTAGGGTTACAGGAAACTGAAGTTCAATTTAAGGATCTTCAAGATCCTTTCGGCAAGAACTTTTGGCCTGAGTTTAAAGGTAGAGATGGCTGCAGAACTCCTATGCCATGGAATTCAAATGAAATTAACCTTGGCTTTAGTNAGAAAAAATCATGGCTGCCTGTGAATCCTGATTATGCACCTAAATCCATAGAGATGCAGCAGCAGAATCCGGACTCGATGTTGAACTATACAAAAAAGCTTATTGAACAAAGGAAGAGAGGTTTCGCTACTCAGTAAATTACAGAATGGAAGTTGGGCCAGACATTCTTAAGTAAAATTTCTAAGTAGCGATGAAAACCTAGTTAGATTCTATGCTTAAAATAAAAGAAAATGAACTTTTTTATGTAAATTAAGCTATTTTGTCAATTAAATTAATCTTAATTGAAATAAATTTAGTGTTTTTTATGTCTTAAAAGCTTAAATGAAGAAAAGAAATTTAAAGTAATTTTTATATATAATTCGTAGATGGCTATTTGGTTTACAGATTATTCCGATCTCGATTTGAATCAAGGTTATGTTGGCCTTGATAAACATCTTGACATTGAATTCTTAGAATTGGGTGAAGATTATTTACGGGCAAAAATGCCTGTAAATGAAAATACAAAACAACCTATGGGTCTTTTACATGGTGGGGCTTCATGTGTCTTAGCTGAATCAGTTGCAAGTTTCGCTGCCTTCTTATGCATTGACCCAAAATTAAAAACTGTAGTTGGTTTAAATTTATATGCAAGTCACTTAAAGTCAGCCAAATCAGGTTATGTTTTTGGGAAAGCTAAACCAAAGCATATCGGCAAAAGCACATCGGTTTGGGAAGTTGAAATTACGAACGAAAAAGATGAGTTAATTACATTAGTAGAGTTCACTGCCATGCATAAGGACATAAAGAAATGAAATTTTTTAGATTATTGCTTCTGCTTTTCCTTGCCCTTCAAACTCAATCTGAACAACTTAAAAATATTCTTTTTGTGGGGAATAGTTATCTTTACTACAACAATAGTGTTCATAACTATGTAGAACCAATGTTAAGAGAACATCATGGGTCTGAAATAGAAACCAAGCTATCTGCAATTGGTGGTTCAAAGCTTCACCATCATAATATTGACCACTTATTAAATCCTAAAAACTTGAATTTAGATCAACAAATTGACCTGCTCATTATGCAAGGCGGTAGCACAGAAGTTGTTTCAGAGAAAGATCAAGAAAAATTTATACAAACTGTTCAGCAATATAGTGCAAAAGCACAGAAACTTGGAGTAAAAACTGCTCTTTACATGACTCATGCATTTACGGAAGCTGATAGAAGATTTGAACCAAACCTCATCAAAAAAATTTCAAAAACATATTTTGCCGCTGGAAAAGAAAGCAACTCAATTGTCATTCCAGTAGGTTTGGCTTATGAAATAGCTTATAAAGAAAGGCCTAATATAAAACTACATCATGTAGATGGAACTCACCCGAGCCAACTTGGAACGTATTTAGGCGCAGCTACAGTATTTGCCTCTGTCACTGGCAAATCTCCTGAGGGTCTGGAATTTGACTATTATGGTGCTATAAATGATGAAGATAGAGTTTTTCTACAAAAAATTGCATGGAAAGCCTATGGAAACTGGCAAAGACGGGTTATGGTAAAAATTAATGACTGAATTAGCGAACCTAATAAAAGAATCGGCTGAAAAACCGACTGAACAATTAGAATCAATAATAGTAGCAAGAACCAGAGAATTGGGAAGCTTTACGTTGGCTTTAATCTACACTGTTGGTCACATTTTTATTGCTATTTTGTGTGCGACTTTTATTTTTAATGCTTCCTTCAATCTAGCAGCTATAGACGCTTTTATTGAACCAATAATAAATGGCTTTTGGTTTTATTTTTTGCATCAATTTTTCAAAGAAAAGCTTTCAGATATCCTTTTGACTGTAATTTACACTATAGGTCACATAGCAGTTGCCACTTTATGTGCAGCAGTGATTTTTAGTGCTCCCTTAAATTTAGCAGCTGTAGATGCTTTTGTTGAGCCCATAATAAATGCTTTTTGGTTTTATTTCCTGCATAAACTTTGGCAAAAAACTAACCCATAGATTTTTTCTTCCAAAGAAAATACCATTGAATCAAAATTGTTGTGCCAATGATTGCTGTGAATATTGTGTAATACCAAATATTTACTGGATCAAGAACTGAAAGTCCCATCGGATTGTCAATTGGTAGTCTTTTATTGACCTCGGCAATACCAGGTATTAAATGAAACAAAACACTCCCCGTGTAAGACATTGCTTGAATATATTTCGAAATCCCTAAAATATTATATTTTTCTGAGGTTATACCCAAAATAATCGCAACTATTGTAAGTATTGCTAATATATGGGCGAGATTAAATCCTCCATTTTTAAATAACATTAAAGCGGTTGAAGCAGTTATTAAAGTAGCAGCAATGTAAAATTTTCCAAGGTTGTTTTTACTTTCAATAAAGCCTTGAGTAGCAATGATAAATACTGCTACTATTATCGCTAAAGTCCCAAGAATAGTGTGTATCCAGCCGATTAATGATATTTCCATGTTCCCCCCAAAACATTGGTGGAGCCAAGGGGGATCGAACCCCTGACCTCAACACTGCCAGTGTTGCGCTCTCCCAGCTGAGCTATGGCCCCAAAACCGCTATTTTAAATAATTTTAGTGCTTTTTAAAATATGTTTTAAAACTTGAAAAAATAGTTTAATTCTAGTTAAATAGTCTTAACGAGAGGGGTTTTCAATATGACCAAGATTAAATATTTAGTTTTATTAATGTGTGCAGTTGTTTTTTCTGTGAATTCACAGGAAACAGCTGATAACAATGATGTAGAAGAAGTCGTTGTTACAGGTACTCAAATTAAAGGTGCCCGTATTAACGAAGCATTGCCTGTAACAGTTATTACAGCTGATGATATTGACGATAGAGGTGTCAATTCAGGTGATGAGCTTTTAGCTACTTTAACCGAACAAGGTGTAAACCAGTTCAACGACGTTGGTTCTAANGGAGGTGGTGTTAACGCCTCGAGGGGTGACGTAGGAGCCTTTGATATAAGATCATTAGGTACTGGTAATACACTCGTACTTTTGAATGGTAGAAGAATGATTTCTACTCCTTCATANCAAACTGAAAGTATCGGAGGAAGTTTTGTACCTGTTGCAACAGTAAACTCAAATAATATACCAGTTTCGCTTGTTGATAGAGTGGAAATATTAAGAGATGGTGCAGGAGCAATTTATGGATCNGATGCTGTTGCTGGTGTTGTAAATAATGTGCTTGANACAAATTATGTTGGNTTTCAACTAAGAGGAAGATTTCAAAACTATCAACATTTCGACAGAGATGACCACAAATTCTCAATGAAGTACGGAGAGAATTTCAATGGTGGATCCACAAACGTTTCAATGTTCTTCAGTTTTTATCAAAGAGATAGAGTCGGAGCAGCGGAAGACGAAATAATGGGAAGATGTGACTATGGTGATTTAGTACCAGCACAGTTCGATAGTGCATTTTACAGATGTTCATCTAATTCTGCATGGGGACAATTCGATATGAGTGGAACTGCTCCATATACAGATAGTTCAGGCGAGTTTTTAATCAAAGCTGCTGGCGACCCAAATTGTTTACTTAATCTTGGAAATGGCGTTTGTGCTGCATCGGATTCTTCAGGAAACTACACACACAACTGGAATGGTCAGAGAGACATTTTAGGTGCTGTTACAAGACATAACTTATTTGTGTTCTTAAATCATGAATTGGCAAATGGAAATGAAGTGTTTGCAGAATACGGTACTTATCAAAGTGAGTACAATGGAAACAGACATTCTGTCTCACATTTCTCTTCAGTAAAATTTGTTGTACCTGCAACAAACCCTTACAACTTTACTGGTAAAGCTCTTTTGATGGACAACTACAGATTTGTAGATGCTGGTCCTAGAATAGTTGATAACGATAAAGAGACTACCAGATATCTAGTTGGTGTCAGAGGAGATACTAGTACTGGTTGGGATTGGGAGTCTGCAGTTTCATATTCAGTTGCAGAAGCTTTCGACGTAACTCATAACAGAGTTTCAAACACTCTAATGGATCAGTTGCTACACAGAACAGATGAAACCGCCTATAACCCATTTAATGGTGGTGGAGTTTATCAAACAGGATTTGTTTCTCACAACCCTGTTGACTACACTCCAGGAGGCATAGGTCCAGCAATAGTCGATGCTTATAGAGCAAATGAAAGAACTATGACAACTCTGGACTTTAGAATGTCAAAACCTGACATCTTTTCAGTTAGAGGTGGCGATGTTGGTATGGCCCTTGGTCTGGAAACTAGAAATGAAACATTTATGGATGACAGAGATCCAAGACTTGATGGAACTATAGTTTTCACAGAGCGTAGAACAAATGGTCAGCTTTCAACAAGTGCTGGTGATACATTCCCTTATGTTTCAGACTTAGCAAACAGTAGCCCTACTCCTGATAGTGATGGTTCAAGAAATGTTAACTCAGTTTATCTCGAGTTTGATGTTCCATTAGTAAGTCCTGAGATGAATATTCCAGTAGTGGAACAGTTTGATCTACAGTTAGCTTATAGAAATGAAGCATACAGTGATTTTGAAGGGACTGGTGTTCCTAGGGTAGCTTTTGGTTGGGTCGTAAACGATATCTTAAAAATCAGAGGATCTCAGCAAGATACCTTCAGAGCTCCAAATATGATCACTATTAATGAGAGTATGGTTGTACGTAACAATACAAGAAATGACGCTGCAACACTTTACGCTGTTGGCCTTGGTATTGATACTGATGATTCAGATGGAAGATACTCAGTGCAAAGACAAGCTATGGGAAGTTCAAAACTTATCGCAGAGGAGTCAGAAAACTCAACTATTGGTCTTGTTTTACAACCTACAGATAACTTAACTATCACTTATGATGTATGGTCAATTGATTCAACAAATACTATCGGTTTATTTGGTGAGGAAAATCATATGTTACTAGACCTGTTCTTGAGATTAGGGTCAAATGATATTAACAACTGTGGAGCTGTAATAAGCAACCCTGCCGTTGTCAGACAAGCTCCAGATAATCCTGCTTCTTTCTTGGCAGCAGGTTTATGTCCATTTGGTTTAGCTGAAAGAGTTGAAGACAACTATGCTAACTTAAATGACAGAAGCATAGAAGGTAACGATCTGGGTGTTTACTATGACGTAGATACTGCTCTTGGTACATTATCAGTGAAACATCAAGTTTCAATGCTAACTAAGAGAGACCAAAAATATGGTGAAACTCTAAGAACGCTTGACGCTGCAATGCAAGACGGATCACTACCTATGACAGCGATAGCAGGTTTCGGTGATTTACTTGCAGTAGACGGTGCTCCAAAGAGAAAATCATATACTTCTATAAGATTTAGAAGAGGTGATTGGGCCTTAGGTGTTAACCAAAATGCTAGAAGTTCAGTCTTCGAAAGCAGAACAGTTGCTCGAGCTGGTGAAATGTGGGAAGTAGTACCATTTAAAACAAGAAATGTTTATGCTGACTACTACACTGACTACAATGATGCAGATCTGAGAATTAGATTCGGCGTAAATAACTATGGTGATGAAAGAGCTCCTCTAGCATCATCAAGACAAGGTTACTTCGAAGATTTAGATAACAATCTAAGAAGAAACTTCTACGTTGACTTTAGAGTAACTTACTAAATGTTAATCTGAATAAGGCGCGATTAATTTCGCGCCTTTTTTTATGAAAAATTTCAATCCAAAAAATTTCGGTTTTTTTATCGGATTATTTTTTTTATTTTTTACTTTACTGACTTCTCCACCTGAAGGATTATCACAATCTGGATGGTATGTCACAGGAGTAGTATTACTTATGGCTAGCTGGTGGGCCACAGAAGCTTTGCCCTTGCCAGTAACAGCATTGATACCTCTAGCTTTATTTCCTCTACTAGGAATTTATGATTTAGGTGATGTAAGCAATCCTGCAAAAAGTGCTTTCACAAAAGCAGCGGCCCCATATGCGCATCCTAATGTATTTCTATTCTTGGGTGGATTCATCCTTGCTTTAGCAATAGAAAAAGTAAACCTTCATAAACGAATAGCTTTGAAAATGCTCTTATCAATAGGCACAGACGCGAAATATTTAATTGGTGGTTTTATGCTTGTTAGTGCGTTCATAAGTATGTGGATAATGAATACCTCCACAACGCTAATGTTGCTTCCAATTGGATTAGCTATTGCCGGTGTAGTTAGAAAAACTACTAACCTTGATAGAGATTTTCTCAATTTTCAGACAGCTTTGTTATTAGGAATTGCATATGCTGCGACCATTGGTGGAATTTCAACCCCTATTGGCACAGCACCAAATATTGTTGTAATTAGCTTAATCCAAGAGCAAGGATTAGAAGTATCTTTTAATCAGTGGATGCTTCTTGCTTTACCTATATCTGTCATCATGTTGGTAGGTGGCTGGTGGCTGCTTACAAATATTATCTTTCCATTAAATATTAATGCTAACAAAGAAACGCAAAATTCTTTGCAAAAAATGTATCTTGATTTAGGAGTAATGAGCGTTGATGAAAAGAGAGTTTTAATAATATTTACTCTAACTGCTTTAGCTTGGATGTTTAGAGATCTTTTGGATAATACCTATTTGCTTCAAGGTCTTACAGATTATGGTATTGCTATTATAGCTGCACTTGGAGTATTTATTACAAGATCCAGTAAGGGTTCAGGGCTTGTAGAGTGGAGTATCACTACAAAACTACCTTGGGGTATTTTGATTTTATTTGGTGGTGGTCTATCAATGGCAAATGCCATAATGAGTTCTGGCCTAGGGAAATGGATTGGTGGCCTCATACCAGACATAAATACTGTGTTGTTAATATTATTAATTGTAGTTTTAATTGTTTTTCTTACAGAACTTACAAGCAATCAGGCTACAACGGCAACCTTTGTGCCTATAATGATAATTTTGGCCACGGTCGAAGGAAATTTATTGCCTGATGGCACAAACAATCTTGGACTAGTTGCACAATTAGCCATTCCTGTTGCACTTGCAGCAAGCTGTGCTTTTATGTTGCCAGTTGCAACTCCTCCAAATGCTATCGTGTATGGTTCCGAAAAGTTCACTATTGCCCAAATGATGAAAGCCGGGCTTTATTTCAATATTTTAGGAATATTGGTTGTAACTGCTTTCTCTGCCTTTGTGCTACCATTAATTTTCTAAATGTTAAGACTATTATTTCTTCTTCTACCAAACTTAGTATTTAGTCAGGCAAGTTTAATTGACTACCCTCACCCATTCCACTCAACCTACACCAATTCAGGCATCGTTGTCTCACAAAATTATTTATCCTCTGACATTGGGAAGGCAATCTTAGATAAAGGTGGTAACGCTGTTGATGCTGCAATTGCAGTTGGTTTTTCCCTGACTGCCACCCTTCCTAGAGCTGGCAATATTGGAGGTGGAGGTTTCATGCAAGTCTTTATAGAAAAAGATAAAACTGTACTTACCATTGACTTTAGGTCTATGGCTCCGAAATTAGCAACTCGTGAGTTTTATCAAGAAGCAAAAGAAAAAGATGATGACGTAACAAGAAAAGGCTATAAAGCTATAGCAGTTCCTGGGACAGTTGCCGGCCTCTTCAAAGCACATGAACTATACGGAACAATTCCAATGAATGATTTAATTCAACCAACAATTGATCTCTTACAGCAAGGCATACCAATTACACAAGACTTATATCTAGCCATAAATAAAGGAAGATATATTCAAAATGATCCTGAATCGAACAAAATCTACAAAGAAAATCTTTCGCTTGGGGGTAAGTTAAAAATAGCCGATTTAGTAAAGACATTGAAAATAATTCAAGTAAGTGGGCGAGATGGATTTTATAAAGGAGAAATTGCAGACCTAATTCACGAACAGATGATTATTAATGATGGTCTCATTAGGAAAGAGGATTTAGCTTCTTATGAAGTAAATTTATACCAACCTATTAGAACAAGCTATCGAGGAAATAAAGTTTTTGCTATGGGTGCGCCATCTGGCGGAGGTATTGTTGTTTTAACGGCGTTGAATGTACTTGAATGTTTTCAACTTTCTCAGTTAACTCCCAATAGTGCTCGAACTTATCATTTAATTGCTGAGGCAATGAAATTTGCACACCACAATAGAGCAAAATATGTAGGTGATCCTAATTTTTCTAAAATCCCATATGATATGCTTTTATCGAAAAAATTAGCTTGTGAAAAAGCTCGAGAAATAAATCTAAAGAAAGCATCAACACCAAAACAAACAGCCAGAACTGGAAGCAAAATTAATGATTCATATAAGGAATCAAAAGACACCACACATTATTCCATAGTAGACAAAGATGGAAATGCTGTTTCTGTAACATATACTTTAGGATATTCTTTTGGATCAGGTGTCACCATACCTGGTACCGGAATTTTGACAAATAACCAGATGAACAATTTTGCACATAGTTATGGGATAAATGATTCCTATTTTCGCAGTAGTTCGCCAGCAAATAAACTTGAGCCTTTAAAACGTCCTATGAGTACAATGACGCCTGTAATGGTATTTGATGCTGAAGGAAGTTTGAAATTAATTACAGGTTCGCCGGGCGGCTCACAAATACCCGGCGTAATTTTACAAGTCTTAATAAACAACCTTGAGTTTAATTTAGATATCGGAGCAGCATCTATGGTGCCGCGTATACATCAAGACTCCCAAAGCTTAAGTTTAGAATACGAAAAATTCTTAAGTGATGATACGTTAAGAATTCTAGAGTCTTATGGTCACAAATTAGAGTTATCTGACACCATGGGAAGCACACAGAGCATAGAAATCATTGATGGTGTGAGATATGGATACGCTGATTTAAGAAGGCCTAATGCCAAAGTTAGTGTTCAGTAATAATTTCTAGCGCTTTACTTAATCGTTCAATAACTTTTTCTTTTTCTATAAGATAAATAGTCGAATTAAGCTGTGGTGATTTGGCGCGGCCCAGCAAAGCAACACGTAAAGGTAAACCAATTTTTGGCATAGGTAGAGAAAGATCATTTTTCGCAGCTTCAATAACCTTTTCAATACTCTCCTCCGTCCATGTTTCTAATTTATTAAGGTTATTTTTGAAATAATCTATGACAGCTTCTGAATTCTTCAAATGTTTATCAAAATCCTCTGAATTATAATCATCAAAATCAAGGAGAAAAGGCTTTATAAATAAAGAGATTTCACTAAGATTATTTGCACTACCCTTACATAGTTCCAATAAATATTCTCCATCATGATGATCATCCAAAGAGAAACCGTTTTTCTTATTGAAGGAGTCTAATTCTTGCTTCAAAAAATCAATTTTCATATTAGCAATGTGGGCTTGATTAACGAAGTTAAGCCTCTCAATATCAAAAACTGCTCCTGCTTTTTGGATATCTTGCACTTCAAAGATTTCAATAAGTTTTTCTAGATCAAAAATATCTTCAGTAGTATTGGACCATCCAAGCTTAGCTAACATATTTAGAAGTGCCTCTGGTAGGTATCCCTCTTGCCTGTAAGACATTAAATCTGTTGCGGCGTGCCTTTTGGACAGTCTTTTTCTGTCCTCACCAAGCACTAATGGCAAATGAACATACTCAAACCCTTTATATCCCAAAGCATTCACAATCTGAATTTGTTTTGGTGTATTGGGCAGATGATCCTCTCCTCTAATTATATGAGTAACATTTTGATAGTTATCATCTATGACATTACAAAAATGATAAGTTGGCGATTCATCGCTTCTTAAAATTACCAAATCATCTAATTCTTTATTCGGAAACTCTATATCACCATAAACTAGATCTTTTACTAGGGTCGAGCCATCCTTATTTATTTTTAACCTAATCGCTCCATCATCCTCATAAGCTTTGTCAGCTTTTACTAATTTAAATGCCTCTTCTTTATATACGTCAAATCTTTCGCTCTGTTTTATGGGTTTCTGATCTGAATTTAGACCCAACCAATCAAGTCCTTCCATAATTGCTTCAATATATTCTGGTTTAGACCTTTCTTTGTCTGTATCTTCTATACGCACTAGAAAAGTGCCTTTAAATTTTTTTGCAAAGACATAATTAAAAAGAGCGGTTCTCACACCACCGATGTGTAGATACCCTGTTGGGCTTGGTGCAAATCTTGTTATTACTTTCACTTTTACCAACTTATCTCTTTATCAGTTTTTTTACTGAGAATCTCTAAAAATTTTTTATGCTCGGTAAGATCTTTATCCTTAACATTAAATTCCAAAAATTCTACGCTCTCAGTTTGTTTATCAACGTCTTGTTTTGTTTCTATAGTTTGTGAATCTGTTAAATTAAAAGTTACTTGGCCTCCTGTTAAGTTCAAATATGTATCTGCCAAGATTTGCGCATCCAAAAGCGCTCCGTGATGAGTTCTATCATATCCAGAAATACCGAGTCGTGCTGATAAAGCATTCAGGTTATTTCTTTGGCCTGGAAAAGTTTTTCTGGCATGAATCAAAGTATCGTATATTTTACAAATATCTCTTATATCTTTTACTTCATGCTTAATTAAATTCAATTCATTATTTATGAAACCAATGTCAAATTCAGCATTATGAATGATTAATTCTGCCCCTTTTACAAATTCAATAAACTCATCAGCAACTTCCTTAAATTTCGGTGCCTTTTTTAGTTGTTCATTTGTTATATTCGTAATTTCAGCTGCGCCTTCACTCATTTCCTTACCTTCCGGATTTAGATAAGTTTGATATTCTTTTCCAGTTTTATCTCTACCCAAAATTTCTACAGCTCCTATTTCAACAACGCGGTCACCATCTTTAAAATCCAAGCCTGTTGTTTCTGTATCGAAAGAAATAAATCTATTAGACACTTTCAGCACCGATATTAGCTAACTCGTCAGCTCTTTCATTACCAGGGTCACCAGCATGACCCTTTACCCAATTCCATTGAACATTCATTTTTTCATTTAAATCTGATATCTCTATCCACAAATCTCGATTGGCAACTGGTTTTTTAGCTGCTGTTTTCCAATTATTTTTTTTCCAATTATGAATCCACTCAGTGATGCCTTGTCTCAGATAATTCGAATCAGTATAAAGTTCTATAACCATATCTTCATCTTTGAGATATTTTAAAGCTTCTAAAGCAGCCTGCATTTCCATTTGATTATTAGTTGTTTCAGGATTCCCTCCATATAACTCTTTTTCATCTTCATTAGATTGTATATAAACACCCCAACCTCCAGGTCCTGGATTCCCTTTGCAAGCGCCATCTGTATATACTTTTATAGACATAAATGTTTATTATAAATTAATGCGTATCTTTCATATACCTGCTTANACAGATAATTACATATGGGTNATACAATCNGGCTCTGATATTTCAGTCATAGACCCTGGAGATGCTTCACCTGTAATAGAACTAATCAATACCAATAATTTTAATCTTGTAGATATCTTGCTTACCCATCATCACTTTGATCATGTTGGCGGAACACTAGAATTAAAAAAACAGATCGATGGCAAGGTTTATGGTCCTGCGGGAAATATAGAAGGCATAGATATACATGTTTCAGAAAGTGACATAGTCAAAACATTGGACTACGAATTTTCTGTGCTAGAGACTCCAGGTCATACTCTTGATCATATAGCTTATGTCGAAAAACAAAAAAATTTAGTTTTTTGTGGTGATACATTATTTTCAGGAGGATGTGGCAGAGTTTTTGAAGGCACATATGAACAAATGCATAATTCCATTCAAAAATTAAACCAATTAAATCCAGAAACATTGATTTATTGTGCACATGAATACACGCAATCAAATCTAAAATTTGTGCTATCTGAAATAGCCGATGAGTTTATAGAAGATTACTTTAAAAAAATATCTGCATGCAGATTAAAAGGTGATATATCCATACCCACAACGCTCGAACTGGAAAGAAAGATAAATCCTTTTTTATTGGATATTGTCCCTTCTGATCTCAAAGGTTTATCAAAGCTTGAGCAATTTACTGAGCTTAGGACCAGAAAAGATAATGCATAAAAAAAGGGTTGCCGAAGCAACCCTTTTAAATTCAAACAAATAAGTTTAGAAGCTCATTGAAAGATTCATATACCATGCTTGTGAACCCCATGTTCTGTACATAGGATCAAAGTCATTAGCGAATGTTTCAGGGAAAAATGTTGGGTCTTCATCCAACAAATTATCTAAACCTACTCTCAATGTTGCATCATATTCTGGGAAAAACATACCATACTGAACGTCGACATAAGTAATTGCTTCTATCTCTCTTTCAGTTTCAGTTACTAATTCACCAGTTGCTGCTGACAATGTTGGAGCATTATTTGCTACACCTTTACCTTCACCGTAGTGTGTGAAAGTTACAGAAGCAAACATGTTCCCCATTGACCATTGAACAGCTGTATTCATTTTAAAATCAACGTAGTTATCTCTTGGGCCACCCAAAACATAACCAGCGTTATAAACAACATCTCCGTTAGCAAGAGTTACATCATAATTATCTAACATTCTCGCCTCGGTGCTGACACCAAAATCACCGTATGCTGTGCTGAAGTCATAAGAACCTCCAACCTCAACACCTGATGTGACTAAATTACCAACATTATTTGTTGTGTTTCTTAAATCAGTTACAAAACCACTTGCGTTTCTGTCGATTAAAGAACAGTAGTCTGAATTTGTACCTGTATAACAACCATTAAGGATTAATTGAGCACCAATTGATCCAATAAGTTCTGTAACTTCAACGTCATAGTAATCAGCAAAGACATTCCATCCTGTTGGAGATTGGTATGTCATACCAACATTGAAACTTTCTGAAACTTCTGGTTGTACAAGTGGGTTACCACCAACTGTAATTCTGATTTGATCGTTCGGCTGTAAGAAACCTGTTGGAACGCCATCAGCTAAACATTGACCGGTTTGTGACCCATCAGCGTTACCAGTAAAGTTTGCTGAAGATGCATCACAAGGATCCTGTAATGTTGGGAAGCTGTCTGCATTTCCGGAATAAAGTGCACCAATACTTGGAGCTCTAAATCCTTCCGCGAAAGACGCTCTGAAGTTTAAACCATCCATTGGAGATAACAACATAGCTACTTTAGAGTTAGTTGTATCACCAAAGGTATCATAATCTGACATTCTAGTTGCTGCAGTAAATGAAAGCATTGAATGTACTTGATACACTGCTTCTGCATATAACTCATCAACTTTGAATCCACCTGAAACAGGTTGGTTAGCATTACCGGATGATAGCCCTTTTGCAATAAATGCATCTGGGAAGTTAAAACCATTCTCTGATCTGTGCTCATAACCAAAAGCAACTGGAACATCAAAACCTTGTGGGTTTACGAATAAATCGCCTGTAAAGTCAACACCATAGTTCATCATGTCATTTCCACCAGTATTTTTACCTTGGAATGTAATAGCATCAGCCATCGCAGGTGTGATTGAGCCTGAACCGCCCCATAGTCCATTACCTAAGTAAGAACTATCAGCACCTTGACCGCCAAAGATGTTTAAACAAGTTGTTCCATTACCGTCAGGTCCACAGTCTGATGCTAATGCTCTTCTTACTGCACTAGTATCAAGCAAACCATCAGTAGTTAATGTTGCATTGTTTGTCGCTTTTGAAAGAAATGCTGAGTAATCGAAGCCCATTGCACTTCCATCTACTGTAACCATACCTCTGTATGTTTCTAAAGCGTCTACATAATTTCTGTTACCAGTTTCAAGCATTCTTCTTCCGAACCAACCAACGGCATAGTTTCCTGCACCAAGAGTTGCATCGTCACAAGTTCTACCATCATTAGCAATTCCACCTAAGTCACAAAAATCAATTCCAAATGGGTTATATGGGTTACCTGCACCTATACCTTCACCAACACTATATGATTGGAAACCATAAAATAATGGTGTTGGAGCCAATAATTGGTTTGAATCTCTTTTTTGATAAGTGAACATCATGCCAACTGTATGACCTGAATCCAAATCAGTTGTCATTTTGGCAAAAACGTTTGATCTTTTACTTGGAACTTCAACGTAGTTGTATGGGTTGTAGTTGAATCTATCTCCAACTTTTACGCCATTCTCATCATCACCAGTTCCGTTTATCCAACATCTGAAGTTTGCACTATTGTCGGATCCGAGTGTACCTTCAAGAACTGTAAAGTTAGAACAAAATCCGCCTTCGCCGTCTGGAACAACACCACCGTATGCAAATCTACCTTGCGGTGTACCTGAAGAACCAACTCCAGGAGCTCTTGCTGTCTCTGTTCTATCAAAGTTACTTAAGAAACCTAAGTCAACTAATGAGAAGCCACCGATGAAAGAGGTGTTTCCACTTGAATTACCGAAACTGTAACTTACTACGTCACCTTCTCCGCCACCATCGACATATTTACCAGTTCTAAATGCTACATCAGCACCAGAATAACTATCTTTGGTAATGATGTTTACAACACCAGCAATCGCATCTGAGCCATAAACAGCAGACGCACCGTCTCTAAGTATTTCTACTCTCTCGACTAATGCTGTAGGTATTGAGTTTAAATCGACAGAACCGTTAGCTCCTCGACCTGAATTTACCCATCTTTTACCATCTACAAGGACCAAAGTTCTACCTGATCCAAGATTTCTCATGTCAATCCTAACTGAACCTTCACCACCGTTGTTAAATGTTCTAGAAAGACCAGAACCTTGAGATGGTAATTCAGCAAGAATTTCACCTATTGAAGCCTTACCGGAGATAGCAATATCTTCAGCAGTAACTTCTGATACTGGAGCAAAAGAATACAAGTCTGCACTTTTAATTTTTGAACCAGTAACAACAACTTCCTCAACATCATCTGCATCTTCTTGAGCAATTACACCCAAAGAGAATGAAGCAATGACAAGCAAGCTCATTAAATATTTAAATATATTCATATTTATTTACCTTTTAAAAAGTTAATATCCCCAAATAATAGTTCATTTGAAGCTTTTTAGATACTTTTTTGCTACTTAATTGTCACAAATAAGTGTTTTTTGTTGGATTATTATCAAAAATACGTAATTTCATTGTTTTTATAAGGTTTTTAGAGCGTTTTTGATAAATTTAATATCCAAGAAAAATAAACTATAATCCTTACATGGTTGAGGGGAAAAAAATTCTGATTGTTGGTCTTGCCAATAAATATTCGATTGCTGCTGCTATAGCTGAAACCCTTCATAAAAACGGGGCCAAATTAGGTTTTAGTTATCAGAATGAAAGGTTCGAAAAATTCATTAATGAGTTTGCAAGCCAAAATGGTAATGGTTTTACTAAAATATGCGACCTATCGAACGATTCGGATATTAAAGAACTTATTGCATCAACAGTTAAAGAGTGGGGTGAAATTGATGGAATTGTCCATTCTGTAGGTTTTGCGCCTGCTGATCAGATCTCAGGTAACATTGAAGATTGTATTAATAGAGAAGGCTTTCAAATAACACATGATATCAGTTCATACAGCTTTTCAGGCCTTTTGAAAGAAGCTCATCCATATATGACTGAAAATAGCTCGGCAATAACTTTGACCTACATAGGTTCACAAGAAGCAACTCCCAACTACAATGTGATGGGCATGGCAAAAGCTAGCCTCGAGGCAAGTGTAAGGTATTTTGCTTCAACCTTGGGTGCTAAAGGTATAAGAGTAAACTCTATATCTGCAGGCCCAATAAAAACATTGGCCGCCTCAGGCATTAAAGGATTCAAGACTATGCTCAGCAAACACGGTGAGAACACACCAATTGCAAGAAATATTACGGCTACAGAAGTCGGTAATGCTGCTGCGTTCTTGCTAAGTGATTTGTCCAGTGGCATTACTGGTCAGACAATTTACGTCGACGGTGGATACAATATCCAGGCTACAAGTTTTGATTAGCAAATTGATTGCTTACTGAAAGCTTTTCATCAAAATTGTATTTTGCTCTTAATTCGTTAAAAACCAGTTGTAGATTTGTTCTTTTTGATTCTTCAATGATTGCCAAACGATCTTCCTCTGAAACGTTTGAATAATCGCCTTTAATACGATCCTCTACAACGTAAAGTAAAAGCCCTTTTGGAGTAATTTCTTTCTTAACTTCACCAATATCCGGATCATTAAATACTTGAGCTACCACATCATTAGATAGTAATGAAGTTGATCTATTTATAGCTTTAAATTTTTCAACTTTAAAATTATTAATTTGGAACATTTCGCTCAATGACTCTTGATCAAGGCTTGTGATATCAGAGCTAGCATAAATTTCATTCAAGTAATCAGTCTTTTTTGTTTCAATAATAATATCTTGAACAGAACTCATCACATCTGAGAATTCTTTGTAGGTCTTGTCTTTTGCATCATAAACATAAGCGAATGAATAATTCTCAAATCCCAACTCAAGCGGACTCGACCAGTTCCCTACTTCGGTAGCTGATAGGATTGAAGAATTCTCTAAATTCAGCGGAAACTCATCAATTGATAAATCTACGTAATCTTTAAGTTCCAGTTTTCGGGAATCAGCAAATTCTTTTGCTTCATCCAAACTAAAACTTGAGAATGTTAGGCTGCTTGAGATTTGAGCCACTTCATCTTCAAATTTTATCTGTTGTAATTCACTTAATAATTCTGCTGTTTTTTCTTCAAGAGTAGTTGCTCCAGATCCTTTAATTTCAGTTACTTTCAGGAAGTGAGTATTGTTTTCATAACTCACTGCGGATGAGACATCATTTACATCTAAATTTGCGATGACTGATTCAAACTCAGCTGGAAAAACCTCTCCGTTTGTAAAACCAAGATCACCATCTGTATCTGTTGTTCCAAGATCATCAGAATAACTTTTTACGAGATTAGAAAATTCTGCGTTTTCAAGTTCTTTTGTGACGGTGGCAACTTTTTCTTGATACTCTAAATCCGTTGTGTAGTTATCTCGAATTATCATGATGTGAGAAACTCTTTTTTCAGGAGCAGGTAAATTTTCTAGAAATAAATTATAAGCTTCCTCTAGTTCAGTATCACTTACCTCAAGTTTTAATTTACTTTTATTTAAATTCAGTAAAAGAAAGGATCTTTTTTCAGGAATTGAGAATTGTTCTAAATTGTTATTGAAATACTCTTCAGTTTCTTGCTCTCCTGCAATGAATTCTTTTGTCACATTGTCAGCTTCAAGCTCAACAAAAGATATAGACCTTCTTTCCGTGAGTAAATCCAAATACTGATTGATGGATTTATCATATGAGCTGGCAGTCGCATCTAAAAGGGAGACAGCCAAACTCAGTTTGAGATCTGATTCAAAATCTTCCATCAAATCTTCTTTTGTCAAATTGAAATTGATTAAATATTGTTTAAATAAGTCCTGATTAAACCTCCCATCAACTTGAAAAGCCTCCAATTTTGAGAGCTCTGTTTCTATAAATGTATCTGGGATCTCAGCATTCAAATCGTCAAAGAAATTGATCAATGTATATTTTTCTATAATTGAGTTATTTGTTAGATTGGAAACGATATCTATTATAGCTGGGTCTGAAAAATTTAAACCCTCACCAAATTGTGATCGAAGATTTTCTTCAACTTGAGTCTTTGCGCGAAAATACTCAGATTGTGAAATGCTGTAATTGCCAACTTTGGCGTACTCATTGACGCTGAAAGTTTGCGTAAAGGTAGGTAGCCCCAAAAACGCAAATGTTAGGGCAACAACTCCTAGAAAAGAAAAGGCTACAATTCCTTGTAGCCTCTCCCGTAAGAAACTGATCACTCAGTTAGATTTAGTTTACTGAAGCTTTAAGTGCTTTACCTGCTTTAAAAACTGGTACATTAGCCGCAGGTATGTGAATCTTTTGTGATGGATTCTGTGGGTTAATACCTTCTCTAGCAGCTCTGTGTCTTACAGAAAATGTTCCAAACCCTACAAGTGATACAGAATCACCTTTAGCAAGTGCACCTGTAACAGCATCTACAACAGCGTCTAATGCTTTAGCAGCATCAACTTTAGTGCTACCAGTCTCGCTGGCAACCATGTCAATTAAATCAGCCTTATTCATAAAATCTCCTCAAAATGCCCTGTTAAGAGCTTTTAATAACATTAGACCCTAAAAATCAATAAATCAAGATTTTTTAACTAAATAATTCAACTTTATTTGAGCCCTTTTTTCTTGACTTTGTGCCTTAAGAATGCCTATGCCAGTGCTACTTTAAGCACTTCTGAAATATTTTTCACCGGAATAATTTCAAGATCTTTTAGAATATTAGATTCTATCTCTTCAACATCACCTAAATTTTCATGTGGAATAATAATATTAGTAATACCACTTCTTTTTGCAGCAATAAGCTTTTCTTTTAATCCACCAATCTTTAAAACTTTACCTGCTAATGTAATTTCACCTGTCATTGCTAAATTAGCTTTTACTTTTTTTTCAGTCGCTAAAGAAGTTATTGCTGTACACATTGTAATGCCTGCGCTTGGTCCATCTTTTGGAGTAGCACCCTCAGGCACATGTATGTGAATATCATGCTTATCGAAAAACTCAGATTTAATGTTTTTATCTTTAGCAATATTTTTTGCAACAGTTAAAGCTGTTTGAATTGACTCTTGCATTACATCACCCAGCGAACCAGTCTTAATAACCCTGCCTTTGCCTGCTGTTACTGCTGCTTCAATTTGTAATAATTCTCCTCCAACAGAAGTCCAAGCTAAACCATTCACTTGACCAAGGGAATTTTCTCCATCATGTTGACCATATTTAAATGGCTCCGCACCTAAGATATTTCTAACTACCCTATTGTCGATTAACTTAGTCGCCTTAGCGCCTAGAGATAAATCTTTTACTTTTTTTCTACAAACTTTATTAATTTGTCTATCTAAATTTCTTACTCCAGCTTCTCTCGTATAGTTTCGAATAATTTTCAAGATAGCGTTATCGCTGAATGTAATTTCGTTTTCTTTTAAACCATTTTTTTCTTTATTCTTTGGAACAAGATAATTTTTAGATATATTCAATTTTTCGTCTTCGATGTAACCTGGCAATCTTATTATCTCCATTCTATCTAGTAGGGGTGGTGGTATATTCAAAGAATTCGCAGTACAAATAAATAGAACTTCCGATAAATCGTAATCAATCTCTAAATAATGATCGTTAAAGGTGTTATTTTGTTCTGGATCTAAGACTTCGAGCAAAGCTGAGCTTGGGTCACCACGATGATCCATGCCAACTTTATCAATTTCATCCAGTAAAAATAAAGGGTTTTTAACTTTTCCTTTCGAAAGTTTTTGAATAATTTTTCCAGGCATAGAGCCGATGTAAGTTTTTCTGTGGCCTCTAATTTCTGCTTCGTCACGAACCCCTCCTAAAGAAAGTCTGGAAAACTTTCTGTTAACTGCTCGTGCAATTGATTCACCCAAGGACGTTTTTCCAACACCTGGTGGGCCTACAAAACACAATACCGGAGCTTTCATTTTGGTGACTCTTTTTTGCACAGCCAAGTATTCTAATATTCTCTCTTTAACTTCTTTTAATCCGTAATGATCCTCATCAAGGATCTCTTTAGCTTTTTTTAAATCGAGGTTTATTTTTGTTGATTTGCTCCAAGGGACATCAAGCACTGTATCAATGTAAGTTCGAACAACTGTTGCCTCAGCTGACATAGGAGACATTTGTCTAAGTTTTGTGAATTCAGTGTTTACTTTTTCAAGCGCTTCTTTAGACAGTTTTGTTTCCTCGATCTTTTTTTGCAATTCATCTAGTTCACTTTTTTCATCACTAATATCTCCTAGTTCTTTTTGGGCTGCCTTTATCTGTTCATTCAAGAAATATTCTTTCTGTGATTTCTCCATTTGTTTTCTAACTCTACCCCTAATTCTTTGTTCAACTTCTATGAGTTCAATTTGAGCCTCAAGTAAACTTGATAAAAATTCTGATCTTTCAACAACATTAACTTTTTCTAAAATTTCTTGTTTATCTTGAACTGATAAATGGATATTTGAAGAAATTACATCCACTGCTTTTGCTAAACTCCCCATTGACTCGACTTGGTTAATAATCTCGTGTGAAACTTTTCTTGATACAGATACAAATTCAGTGAATTGATTTTTAATTGTAGACAGAAGATCTCTTTCATATTTTGAGTCCTCAATCAGCTCATCAATTTTTTCTATTTCTGCAAAATAACCCTCATTTGTAGTGATTTTCTTCAACTCTGCTCTTTGAATTCCTTCAACCAAAATCTTTACGGTACCATCTGGTAGCTTAATCATTTGAAGAAGCGTTGATAGTGTGCCTATTTTAGGTAAATCCTTGATTGTAGGTTCTTCATTTGAAGGTGAGTTTTGCGCAATTAAAAATATTTTTTTATTACTTCTTAATGCATCTTCCAAAGAAAAAATAGATTTTTCCCTACCCACAAAAAGTGTCGATACAGTATTGGGGAAAATGACAACATCCCTAAGCGGAATCATCGGCATTTTTACCTTAGGTTTTATGTTTTCTGTTTCCATTAATTAGCGGCTTTCTTGTTAAGCAATCTGAGAGGAAGTTTTCTAGTCTTGACAGCCTTTTTATCGATGACAATTTTTTTGACATTTTGTTCAGAAGGAAGATTGAACATCGAGTCTTGCAGAATATCCTCAAATATTGATCTAATTGCTCTTGCCCCAGAAGCACTTGCTTTAGCTTCTTTAGCTATAGCAACGTAAGCTTCTTTATTAAATTGAAGGTCTATACCATCCATTTCAAATAAATACTTATACTGATCGCTGATGGAGTTTTTTGTTTGTGACATTACTTTTACAAGTTCCAACTCTGTAAGCTCTTCCAAAGCTGCAATAACAGGAAAACGCCCTATAAATTCTGGAATTATTCCAAATTTAATTAAATCTTGAGTGTTTGCATCTTTGAAAGAAGATTTTTCAACGTGCTCATCAATTGCTTTAACCTTGGTATTAAAACCTATAGATTTTTGATTCAATCTTTTTTGAATTTGCTCTTCAAGACCATTGAAAGCTCCCCCACAAATAAAGAGAATATTTTTTGTGTCAACATTTATAAATTCTTGTTGGGGATGTTTTCTTCCACCTTTAGGAGGAATTGCTGCAGTAGTGCCTTCAATTATTTTTAACAAAGCTTGCTGAACTCCCTCACCTGAAACATCACGTGTAATTGANACGTTTTCACCCTTCTTGGATATCTTGTCAATTTCATCGATATAAACTATTCCTCTCTCTGCTCTTTCAACATCGTAATCAGCATTTTGAAGAAGTTTCTGAATTATATTTTCAACATCTTCACCCACATAACCAGCTTCTGTAAGAGATGTAGCATCAGCGATAGCGAATGGTACATCTAAATACTTTGCGAGGGTTTGAGCGAGAAGTGTCTTACCAGAACCAGTTGGTCCTAAAAGCATGACATTACTTTTCTGAACTTCTACTTCATGTTTTGTCTTTGCAAAAACTCTTTTGTAATGATTGTAAACTGCTACTGACAGTTTCTTTTTAGCATCATCCTGGCCAACTATTACATCGTCGAGGTAAGAAAAAATTTCTTTTGGTTTTGAAATTTCGAAAACCTCTTCTTTTTCATTTTTGGTTTCTTCATGCAAAATGTCATTACACAAGTCAACACATTCATTACAAATGTAGATGTTAGGTCCTGCGATAAGTTTTTTTACTTTGGATTGTTCTTTGCCACAAAAGGAACAATTAAGTTTTGTAGTTTGTTCAGTCATTATTTTCTTTCTTTAAGAACCTCATCAATAATTCCGTATTTGACTGCTTCATCAGCATTCATAAAGAAGTCTCTTTCAGTATCAGTCTGGATTTTCTTGAGGCTTTGTTTAGTTTTATCAGCTAGAATTTTGTTGAGCTTATCTTTTAAAGTGAGTATTTCTTTTGCTTGAATTTCTATGTCAGAAGCTTGTCCTCTAGCACCTCCTAAAGGTTGATGAATCATCACTCTGCTATTTGGTAATGCAAATCTTTTTTTATCTGCACCGTTCGCTAATAGAACTGCGCCCATGCTTGCGGCTTGACCAAAACAAACTGTTGAAACATCACATTTGAGGTAATTCATTGTATCTAGAATAGAAAGTCCTGATGTAATCACACCACCGGGCGAATTAATGTACATATATATATCTTTTTTGGGATCTTCAGATTCTAGAAATAAAAGCTGAGCTACTACCAGGTTAGCGACGTAATCGTCAATGCCACCAACAATAAAAACGATTCTATCTTTCAGTAGTCTGGAAAAGATATCAAAAGCACGCTCACCTCTTGAGGTTTGCTCAACGACCATAGGAACTAAGTTATTTTCGAACATACTTTAAATATAGAGCAGATAGTTATTAAATCAATAACTTTCTATGAAAAACATAAAACTTTGTATATTTTTATAAAAACTTTATTTATAAGTTATGAAACATCTTACTTTTTTATGGCATTTTTAACGTCTAAAATTAACACTTAAATTTAATGATCTATATTAAATTTTTTGTTTTTTTTTGTTAATTTATAAATGTTGTTAACCAAATGAATTAAAAGAAATTGAAAAATAATTCTAATAATTATCACCCAGTTTCAGCTGTTGCATTTAGTCTGGTAGTAGTCTTTATTCTGCCAATTATTACAGCGATTTTGATTGGGGTATCTTATAGTTTTCTAGGCACATCAGGTACTGATTCAGCATTTGAGGTTTGGATGCAACAAAATCCAGTTGAAGTAAGCATACTTTCTGACGAAAAAACTATTATCTCTCCTGTAGAAAGTGCAGTAAGTTATTTATTAACAGTACCTTTGCAGATTTGGTTCATATTCTGGCTTCTAAGAAGAAGAAAAATTGACTTAAGCAAGAATTTAGGCCTTTATCATTTCAATAGAAATGCGCTAATTTATTCATTAGTAGCGTATTTAATTCTATATTTAGTTTTAACTGCTTACAGTTACGCTTTTCAAATATCTCCGCCTGAGGAATTTATAAAACTTATGCAAGCAACTCCTTTTGTTCTCAATTTTTTAATGGTGGTAATTGGTGCTCCAATAGTCGAAGAATTGTTGTTTAGAGGTTTTCTATTTTCGCAACTGAAAACTACAAAACTGGGTATTAATGGCAGCATTATTTTAACCAGTTTGATATGGACATCTATCCATTTGCAATATGATCTCTTTCTTCTAATTNCTATTTTCTTGATAGGTCTTTTACTTGGCTACCTTATGCACAAATATAATTCACTTTATCTTGTAATAATTGTGCATGCNGTTCATAACTTGCAAGCTACATTATTCATAGAGTTTTTTTACGATTATTTCTACTAATCGGTAAATGGGGTGGACGAAGGGATTTGAACCCTCGGCCTCCGGTGCCACAAACCGGCGCTCTAACCAACTGAGCTACGCCCACCATATTTTTGTGATATTTGAAGAAAAAAATTATATCATTATGCAATTGAATGGGGGGAAAAATGGGGTCAAATAATTTATTCATTAAAAGTGTCTCAAAAATGTTTGATGACGCTATTAAAACTCTTGATGTAGAAAAAGGGTTAGCTAATCAAATCAAATCTTGTAATAGTACACATACCATAAGATTTGGAGTAAAACTTTCTCAGGGAATAAAAGTTTTTACCGGTTGGCGTGCGGTACATTCAGAACATCTAGAACCAGTTAAGGGTGGTATTAGGTACTCCCCTGCTGTCTCGGCATCAGAGGTAGAAGCAATGGCGATGTTGATGACATTTAAAAATGCCGTAATCGACGTTCCTTTTGGAGGATCTAAAGGAGGATTAAAAATAAATCCAAGTAAGTATTCCCAGGAAGATTTAGAAAAAATTACCCGGAGATTCACTGAAGAATTAGTTAAAAGAGGTCTTATTTCTCCCAGTCTAAACGTACCAGCGCCAGATATGGGAACGGGGAAAAAAGAAATGGCTTGGATAGCCGATGAGTACAAGAGATTAAACCCTCATGATATAAACGCATATGCTTGTGTTACAGGCAAACCAGAAAATATGGGAGGAGTTGACGGTAGGACTGAAGCAACAGGCAGAGGTCTTTTTTATGCGCTTAATTCTTTCTTTAGTTCTCCAGATTTAAAAAAGACAAAAATCAAAGGCAATTTAAGCTCCCAAAAAATCATTATAGAAGGTCTAGGAAAAGTTGGATATTTTGCTGCCAAAGCATTGAGAGATCATGGCTGTAATATCATAGGTGTGATTGAGAAAGATCAAAGCTTTTTTAATTCGAAAGGCTTAGATATTGATGTCATAAGAAATTGGTTAATTGAATCAAAAATTTCTGACGAATATCCTGATCAAAATGAACTTAAGTCGCGAGACGAGGTATTTTCAGCAAATTGCGATATATACATCCCAGCTGCCACAGAAGGCACTATTAATGAAGAAAATTATCATCTTCTTGACACAAAAATTATTTGTGAGGGAGCGAATGGACCTATTACTTCACGCGCGGATAAGCTCCTAAATGATAATAATGTTCTAATAATTCCAGACCTATACGCAAACGCTGGTGGTGTTGCGGTCAGCTATTTTGAATGGGTAAGAAACCTTCAGCATATGAGATTTGGAAGAATGGAAAAAAGACGTAAAGAGTATGAAAATGCATCTTTGATTAGTGTTATTGAGAGCTCAACTGGAGCAAAAGTTTCTACCAAAACTAAAGACTTACTTAATCAAGGCCCATCGGAAATAGACCTCGTAAGATCAGGTCTGGAAGATATGATGACAGAAGCATATGAAAATATGAGCGAAATATGGAATGAAAATAATTATGATTCCTTAAGAACAACAGCTTTTGTTTATTCCATTAAAAAATTAATTAAGTCTTATAAAAATATTGGTATCTAAAGTTGGCGCGCCAGGGAGGATTCGAACCCCCGACCAATAGCTTAGAAGGCTACTGCTCTATCCAGCTGAGCTACTGGCGCTGGTCGGGGCAGCAGGATTTGAACCTGCGACCACCTGGTCCCAAACCAGGTGCGCTACCAGACTGCGCTATGCCCCGAAAAAGAAATCATATAAACTATGTGCTTTAAACTCAAGCATATTTAAGTGAATAATTGTCTCATACTCGATGGTAAAGAAGTCGCACAAATAAGCAGCGAAAGTCTTATCGCGAGGGTAAAAAAATTAAATAATTATGGCCGTCCTCCAAAATTAGTTGCAATTCTAGTTGGAGATGATCCAGCCTCTGCAACGTATGTAACTATGAAAGAAAGAGCCTGTCATTCTCTTGGGATTGAAACTGAAATAAAGCGACTGACAAAAGATACCAGCACCACTGAACTTCAACAAATAATTAGAGACTTGAACGACGATCAAACGGTCGATGGAATTTTACTTCAACATCCCGTGCCTAAACAAATAGATGAAATTAAGTGTTTCAACACAATTTGCATAGAAAAAGATGTCGATGGAGTTACAACAGAAGGTTTTGGGAATATGGCTATGGGTCTGAACGCTTTTGGTTCCTGCACACCTTTAGGGATAATGCGCATACTTGATCACTATAAAATAAATCTAGAAGGAATGAATGCTCTAGTAATAGGGAGAAGCCAAATACTTGGAAAACCTATGGCAGCAATGCTTTTAAATGCGAATGCTACTGTTACAATTGCTCATTCTAAAACTAAAAACCTAAAAAATAGCTTGAAAGAGTTTGATCTAGTTGTGGTGGCTGTAGGTGTGCCAAAGTTTGTTTCAGCAAATGATTTAAAAGAAGGCTCCGTTCTTGTAGATGCAGGATATCATCCTGCTCAAAAATGCGGAGATGTTGACATGACTAATATCTCTAATATAGTCTCTGCCTATACTCCTGTACCAGGTGGTGTGGGACCAATGACCATAAACACATTGATGATGAATACTATTGAGGCTATGGAGAAAAAATATGAGTAAAACTCCTATACCATGTATTGTTGGCTTTGGTGGAGTAACGCCAGCTGGACGAGCTTCTCATAATTTAAGCCACACAAGAATTACATATGATTTAGAATCTGAACAAAATAAAAAAGACTACATTAAATCTGTCCTATCACTCTGTAATATGGCTGATGAAATTGGCGAAAGCCAGAGTTTCGATAAATTTGCAGCTGATAAAGAACTTGAGGTGTTACAAAATACATTAGTAAGAAAAATCGATAAAGAATTTATTAGAGAAAAGTTCTGGTGTTACGATTATGACCTGCCCGCAAACGGTGGTGGACAACTACCTTTCAGACTCAATCCCACAGAATACTATGCTTCTCGTCAACATCCTAAAGCATTGGGTATGGCAGTGATGGGTATTGCTGATGCCTTCAGTGATTGTGGGTTTGATGTACGAAAAACAATCGATAGTTATGGTCGAGATAAATCAGGATGTTTTGCAGGTTGTGCTGTAATGAATATGGATAAGTTTTCTGGGGACGGTTTAATGTCCTCTCACCCGATGGGGAAAAGAGCGTCATCAAAAACTATCTCTTTTACATTACCTGAAATGACAGCCGATTTCATCAATGCATATGTTACCGGTAGTCTTGGAATTTCAGGACACTTCATTGGTGCATGTGCAACATCTCAATACAATATGAACGCTGGCGTTGAACTGATTAAAAGTGGCAAAAGTGAACTCGTAATTGTAGGGGCATCTGAGGCAATAATTATGCCACCTGCCTTTATTGGTTTCGATGCAATGGGTGCAATGACAACTGATAAAAGACTCAAAGATTTACAAGCATTGCTGGGTGAAGGAGAAGAATTAGATTACACAAGATATTGTAGACCTTTTGGTGATAACGCTGGTTTAGTGGTAGGTGAATCATCAGGATTTGCAATTCTCATGAGTGACAGATTAGCTCTTGAAACAGGAGCCAATATCAGAGGTTGTATTTTGAATGTGAATATAAATGCTGATGGTAATAAAAAATCGATATCTGGACCGGGGGCAGGAAATTATTTTTCCGTGGGTAAAACATTTCAAGACATAGAAGAGGTTTTTGGAGAAAAGGTGCTGAAAGAAAATTCAGCTTTTATTGCTCATGGAACAGGAACCCCATTAAACAGGATTACTGAATCACATATTCTCTCAACATTCGCAAAAGAATTCGGGGTTGAATCAATGCCGGTGACTTCTTTGAAGTCAAAATTAGGGCACACTATGGGCACTGCTGGTATGGATCAACTTTGGGGTGCTCTTGGCGCAATGGAAACACAGAACTGCTCAGGAATATGTACTATTCCAAAAATTGCTGATGATGTTTTTACAGAAAATCTTGATTTTTATCTAAAAGATCAAGCTTTTGATAGGCAAAAAGATATTGTAATGATAAATTCCAAAGGCTTCGGTGGTAATAATGCTACAGCATCAGTAGCATCAGCAAATCTAACCATGTCTCTTATAGAAAAAAGATATTCAAAAACAGATATTACGAAATGGGAAGCTAAAAGGGAGACTGTCTTAGAAAATAGAAAAGTTGAGAAAGAAAAAGCAATTAATGGCAGTATTGAGCCAATTTACGAATTTGATAAAGATGTTTTAGATCTTGCTGATTTGGAGGTCAAGAAAAATCATATCAAAACATCTACAGGGTTTAATTACAAACTGAGCTCTGATCTAAAAGGCAAAGATTTTACTTAACTTTAAAATTAATATCGCGCTCTATGCCCAAAGAGTGAAAAATCTTTTTGTCATCTGAAAGATCTTTTGGTCCTTCGTAAATTGAGATTAAATAATCTAATAATTTCAAATCTATATTAAGAAGTTCGGCATTTTTTTTAACTAAAAGTGATGCTCCATACCCTTCAACTGTATCTCCGACTTTATCCAATGCACTTTCAGGCTTGTGGCCTTCTGCGAGCAATTCACCGAATCTATAATTTCTAGAATCGGATGAAAGTGCTGTTGAAAAGAAATCGCCAACGCCAGCTAATCCAAGAAATGTTGCAGGATTAGCTCCTCTTGCTTTGCTATATATACTCATTTCCGATAAACATTTAGTTAGAAGTAAACCTATGGTATTCTCGCCAACCCCTTTTTTGTGAAAATAACCCGACAATATTGCATAAATATTTTTTAAAGCTCCACCAAGCTCAACTCCATACCTATCATTACTAGAAAAAGGCAGAAAATAATCTGTTTTCAGAGCATTACATAATGCATCGATAAAAATGTCATCCTCTCCTGCAACAACAGTACCTGTAAGCTCTTGATTGCTCAATTCTTTCGATAAATTGGGGCCACTCAAAACAAACACATTATCTGAATCAATATTAAATTCATCGATTAAAACTTCGGTCATCAGTTTTCCTGATTTTTGATCAAAACCTTTGACGCAACTTACAAATTTACCCTCATAAGTCTTGTAATTAAGCTTGCTGATCGATTCTATGAAATCTTTACTTGCTACAGTAACCAAAAGTGCATCACACTCATTCAAGCGATCAAGATCTTGTGTTGCTGATATAGCCATCCCATTAAAAGAGAATCCTGATAAGCTTTCATTTTTTGTATTAAGTGATTCAACTTCATTTGTGCGTCTTGAATGAATCAAAACTTCATTTGAGTTTTCGGCAGCTATACGTGCAAGGACTAGTCCAAATTTGCCTGCTCCAATTATTCCTATTTTCATTTTGAGCTGCAATTATACAGAGTTAACTGCTTTCTGTGGAAATTTTTAACTTCTCTAATTTTTGCGCAATCTAAGTCAACAGAAGGTAATTTATTTTCTGAGTAATCTATAAATAAAATTTTGTCCGTAGGATTTAAATCTATGTGCCATAAATCATAATGAGTAAGTCTCCTATCAGAACTTTTTGTTAAAAATAAATTCCGAGCATCTCCCTGAAAATACGCTGCAGTTGATAAGAGTGTGTAATCCTCTGAGGCTAAATAATCATAATCTTCGTTCTGAAATAAATTTTGATAAGTCTCATTCCAACCCCTGGTAGGATGCAAAGGATCATAGTTCATTATCAAAGAGGATATTCTATTATTTGATAGCAAAAATATAGGACCAAGAAACAGGATACTTAAAAGAATTGTCCTCCCCTTCGCAGCTTTCAGAGCACTTGCAAAAATGGGTATAAGTCCAAGAAAGATTGGAATAGACCAATTCAATTGTATTTTTCCTGTAAAACTTTTGATTATGAAAAAAACAATCATTAGAACAGTTGGATAAATTAAATAATCAAACTTTGAGCTGAAAACACTTTCTCTTATCTTATTGCTAAAAAGGAGTAACGAACTTGGTACAGTCAAAATTAATGTAAATAATAGGACTTCTGGGTTAAGGGTTGGTGTCTCTGAAACTAAATGATCAATCTCATGAAATAAAGTTAGCCAATTATTTTGTGCATTCCAAATTAATATTGGTGAACTAATTAAAACTGCAATTATTGCTGACAAATAAATATGTATATTTAAAAAATATTTTCTTAAGTCTGTTGTCAAAAAATATAAAAGAATACTTAGAGGCAATAGAACCATAGTTAATTTAGCTAGGATCCCAAGTCCTGTGGTTATTCCAATAACATAGAACCATTTTTCATCTCTATCTTTAAAAAAACACACATAAGATAAGAATGTTAATGACCAAAATAAGAATAAAAAAATGTCTGTGGATGCAACACCGCCCAGAATAAATATTGCGGGTGATAGAGCTGATAATATCAACGCATTATAAAAGCTCGTTTTTTTGTTGGATATTTTAAACGCTGTTAGAGAAAGTGTAATAATTGTGCCCAGGTAGGCAACAAAAGAAAAAAATTTGAGACCAAAATATGTTTGACCAAATATTTGATTAGAAAAAGCGATTAAAGAGGGAACTAAAGGTCCTTTTGATAAATAGCTTAATGATAAATTCTGTGACCAAACCCAATATTGGGCTTCATCAAAGTGAACCTCAATTTGATTTATTACATCAAATGCAACTCTTGCAAAGAGAATAGCAATTACAGAAAAAAAATAAAAAAGAAAATTACTTTTTGTCATCAGAATCCCATCTGATGAAATAAGACTTTTCTCTGCTTGAAGCATAGTAAGTTCTACTTAATATTTCACCGATCACACCCAAACTCACAAGCTGAATACCAACAACAACTAATAATGTCCCTGCAATCAATAAAGGCCTATCCCCAATATCAAAACCATAAAAGAGTTTTAGAGATATTAAATAAATTAAAATTAAAGCTCCAAACGAGCTAAGCAAGAGTCCGATCAAACCAAAAAAATGGCCAGGCCTACTAAAGAATTTCATAAAAAAATAAACAGAAATTAAATCCACGAATACTCGAAAGGTTCTGGAAATACCATACTTTGATTCCCCGGCAATTCTTGGGTGATGTGTAACTTCTATCTCGGATATTTTTGATGCTGGTATTTTTGTTGCCATCCATGCTGGTATAAAACGATGCATTTCTCCATACAATTTAACCTCTTTTAACACCTCTGCCCTGTAGGCCTTGAGACTACAGCCATAATCATGAAGCTTTACTCCAGTAATTGTGCCTATAAGTTTATTGGCCAAATTAGAGGGCAGATTCCTAAAAAAATAATTGTCTTTTCTATCTTTTCGCCACCCTACCACAAGATCTAACTCTTCATTTATTAGTTTTTTTATTAACATAGGAATGTCTTTAGGATCATTCTGAAGATCGCTGTCCAACGTCACAAAATATTTCCCAACCGCATTATCAAAACCTGCTTGAATTGCAGTGGTCTGACCGTAATTCTTGGAAAGAAGTATGCTTCGAATATTTTCTTGATGACCTATTTTCTTGAGAATCTTTGATGAGCCATCATTACTACCATCATCAACAATAATTAGTTCCCAACTCATATTTGTTGAATTCATAACCGCAGTTACAGATTCTACGAAAGTTTCTAAATTTTCTAATTCATTAAATACTGGGGAAATAACCGATATGTCTAACTTTCTTTCCATTTCATGTAGGCCTCATAAAATATTTTAGCCAATACTATTCCAATTAAGCCTCCTATTATAACTTGGCTAAACCAATGTTTAACGAGAAGAACTCTTGAAAACGATACTACAAAAGAAAATCCAAAAAAAATCGTACTTACAANGCGNTTTTTTAGAAAAAGGTGCACGAGTGTTGAGAACATGAAAAAATTTAAAGCATGATTAGATGGTAGGCCTGTAAGTTCAGGACCACATTGTGCGATCATAGGGAAATTTTGGATATAGCTATAGCAAGGTCTAGGTTGTGCAAATAAATCTTTTAAAATATTTCCAAAAAAATCGCCAAAACCAGTAGAAATACATATGAAAAGAAAAATTTTTAATCTTTTTATCTTATAGAAATAAATACCCAAGCCTAATACGAGTACCCCTGAAAAAATCCTACCTCCAAAAAATTCTGCAAGATTACTCAAAAAATAAAATTGCACAATCCATTCCGAAATAATTAAGTCAATATTCATATTAGTAAAGTGATCCTATTGTAACTAAGTATAGCCAAGATAAACCTATTAAAAAAAATGAAAAGTACTTAGCAGATTCACTTTCATATAATAAATTTTTTAAAAATTTTAGCTGTATGATCTTCAGCATGAATAAAGCCAAAGCAATACTACCAAAAATGTCTGACAGCCAATGAGCTGCAACAACAACTCTCGATAAAGAAACTAATAAACCAAAAAATAATAATGAGAAAATGATTAGACCTTTAAAACGAAATTCTACATTCTTGAAGGCCAGAAAAATCCATACAAAAATAAGGCTAAATATTGTTGCTGCATGGCCACTGGGAAAACTACTGTAAAGAAAAACGGGCTCTAAAAATATTACGTCACTAAATTCGTAATAAGCAGGTCGCAATGCGTAATCGAATGTTAATTCTTTCACTAATTTGACTATTATGCCTACTCCGATGCATGTAAAAACAAGAGTTTGAGTTTTTACACTATTCAAGTTTGAGTTTTTTGATGCATAACTAAGGATGGGTACAATTATTGCAAGACATATCAAACCATTTCCAATTTCAGTAAAGTATTTAAAAAAAAATTTACTGAACATAGCTGAGTTAAAAAATTTCAAGAGGTAGATATCTAGAGGAATCATTAATTTCAAAAGCAATGCTAAAGCTAAGAAAGCTAAACCTACTAATGTGAAATAATCTATTTTCATTTTCTTGTCTCTAGTAGAACATAATTCCCGTGTTGTGAGATTATTTCATACTCAACTTCAAGAAAAATTAATTTATCAACGCGGGTAAAAATTAAATTTGCTTCCTGTAAATCTTTATAAGAAATTTTATCGGCATAAAATGAGAAACTTGGCTTATTTAGCTTAAACATTGAAACATCTCCCTGCAGTTCTTTGGCACCCAATGCAATTTTTTTAATATCAGCTTGGGTGGCATCATAAACAAAAGGCAAAATTTTAAATCCTAGTAAAGCTAATAGAGATAAAGCTGATATTCTTTTTATAAACATCATTTTCATTCCTCTGAAGTAGCTAACTATAAAAATACCAATCAAACAAAGTACAGGAACTATAAAAGTTAAATCATTCGAGAAATTATTTATTACTTCNTTCGATACATCATAGCTACCCTGTATGCTTAAAAGGTAATTAAGATAAAATGGTATCGATAAAACCACTAGCCAAACTAGGCTGTGAAAAAAAGTTGAATGAATGCTAATTTTATTTTCAGATATCTTTAAATGATTTTTATGAACGACATAAGCGAGTGGTGTTATTCCGTACAATATATAGTGCGGTAATTTTGTTGATGAAAAAGAAAAGAAAATTAAAACGAAAACGAACCAAATAAATAAGAAAAGTTCAAAATTATTTCCTCTTAAATTGAGCTTTCCTATTCCTTTAAGAGCATCAATTAAGTAAGGTAGAATTAAAAAAGGAAGGACAATCAAATAGTAAAAAAACGTACCTTCATGGCCCTCAAAAGTATTGGTGAATCTTCCAAAGCTTTGCCCAAAAAATAAATAGTTTAAATTATTGATATCTATTTCTTTCAAAATGAAAATAAACCACGGCAACACTATTATTGCGAAAGCAAACCAAGCTTTCCAATTTAATAAAACCATTAAATAATTTAATAATTGTTTTTTTAGTAAAAAATAAACAAAAGTTACTGGGCCACAAATAGCTATAATTGCGAGCCCTTTAGTCAGAAACCCTAGAGCAACATAAATTCCTGACCATATTAGTAACTTGTCATCTTTTTTTAATGAGTAATTAAATAAATTTATCATTAAAAGGGTAATGAAAAGATTCAAAAATGCATCAGCAGTGGCAGCGAAACTCATTAGGAATACACCAGGAAGAGTCAATAAATTTATAAAAATTTCTGATTTGTGAACGTTACGAGTATGTTGCTTTACAAAATTAGAGAAACAATATGCCCAAATAAAAGAAGCGAATATTGATGGCAATCTAAGTGCAAATTCATTCACACCAAAAACATACATTGAGACAACTTGAATCCAGTAAGTTAGAATCGGCTTTTCAAGCCGAAGCTCATCTCCTATCACAGGTATCAGATATTGCTTTTGCTTAATCATTTGAAGAGAAGTTGTTGCAAAAGCACCTTCATCAACATCAAATAAACCCAAAAAAAGAACAGGTATGTAACAAAGAACTATCAAAAAAATTAAGAACTTATTTTGAATATTATTCATATGCGTGCAAGTTTATAGTGTAGAACTATTACCAAGTTTAATCAGCTTCTGATAACGAAGTATTTTTTTTTGATCTTCTGCATCTTTCACTGCAATAAGCTACATTATCCCAATCTTTTTTCCATTTCTTTCGCCATGTGAACGGCTTTAGACAAACTTTACAAATCTTGGTAGGAAGGTTGCTTTTTTTCAAAGTGAAATGAATTTTTCTATTAAATAATAGAGAGATACAAAAGATGTAGAGGCGAAAATAGCTACGCTCAACCCATGCAAAACTCTAAACATTAAACTTGACGTATCAATTTTTACATTGTTAATAATAAGGCTTAACAGCAAATTAATCGTATTTGCTCCTAATAGTATTAACAATACTAAATTCTTTGTAGAGGACCAAATTAATTCATATTCTGTTAGCTGAAAGAAATAAACGATACTTAAATAGGCAAAGAGCAATATCACAATGAAAAGGTGAAATCTAAAAAAGAATGTCTTCAGAAAAAACTTTAATGCCTCTTCATCCAGACTTGATCTTGCAGCAGGACTCACCACTAAAGGTGTTAACCAAATTGCCCCGACAATTGCTGCCAGTATGGTCTGTAGAGCGATTTCAGCAAACATAATTACTAGTGGCGATCCGGAAGGGACTCGAACCCTCGACCTCCTGCGTGACAGGCAGGCATTCTAACCAAACTGAACTACCGGACCGCGAAGTGTAGATTTTGGTACAAATGAGAAACTTTTACAACTTTTTAAGATGTAAATAAAGTTGTATTTTGGCGTTTTGCTTAATAAAATAGGTTTACTATTTGTTAATTAACTAATAATAGGGGAGAAAATTATGGATTATTTTCTAGCAACAGATGATGTTGTCGGTATTTCCTTTTGGATAGCTACTGCTGTTATGGCAGCTGGTGCGCTATTCTTCTTTGTGGAAAGAAGTACTGTAAAGGCTTCATGGCAAACATCATTGACTGTCGCAGCTCTTGTATGTTTTGTCGCTTTTTGGCATTACATGTACATGAGAGACGTTTGGGTAGCTACTGGTGAATCACCAACAGTGTATAGATACATTGACTGGTTGATTACTGTACCTATGCAAATCGTTGAATTTTATCTAATTCTTGCAGCATGTACTGCTGTTAGTCTTGGAGTATTTTGGAAGTTATTAGCTGGTTCACTAGTTATGCTCTTAGGAGGATATTTTGGTGAGACTGGTGTTTTATCACCAATGGTCGGATTCGTTGTCGGAATGGCAGGTTGGATCTTCATCATCTACTACATTTTTGTAGGTGAAGCAGCTCAAATCAAAGATTCCGCAGGTAACGAAAATCTAGTATTAGCTTTCGACGGAATTAAATGGATTGTAACTATAGGTTGGGCAATATACCCAATTGGTTACTTCATGGGTTATTTAGGTGGTGGCGTTGATGCCAACGGTCTAAATACACTTTATAACTTAGCTGACCTTGTTAACAAATTCTTATTTGGATTGGTTATCTGGTATGCAGCTATGAGAGACTCTGGTGTAGCTAAAGGCTAAATCAGTATTTCTTAAATTAAAAGCCCGTATTTATACGGGCTTTTTTTTGTTCAAAATTTACTGATCAGAAAACACTTCTTTTAGTTTCTTTTTTGTAAGAAAATTGTGTGCATCAATGTCGTTGCAAGTTTTCCGTGTGAATTGTAGATCTCACCCCTTACTGTTGCTATNGTTTTTCCCATCTTAATAAGATGAGCTTTAGCTGTGACACTACCCTTAAAAAGTGGCCTATGATGATGAGAGTGTAGATTCGTTGAACTAGGATAAATCGTTGCATTGGAATTTATTATGATTAGCAAAGCAGTGACATCGTCGAGCATTGCTGTCATCATGCCTCCTTGGACAGACCCATCTGGGTTGAGTGTTTCTTCCGGAAATTCACCCTCTAATTCAAGACAATCTTCTTTATAGTTTATGAGTTTAAAATTAAAGAGTTTTCCAGTTCCACCCGCTTCTTTGTGAAAATCTAGATATTTTTGAATTGTATCTGACATAATAATAATGGTGCGAGTTGTAGGATTCGAACCTACGACCCCCTGCGTGTAAAGCAGGTGCTCTAACCAACTGAGCTAAACTCGCGAAGATCAATAGAATATAATAAATTTAAATGGAAGACTACACTCAAGACACTATTCAGCAAAGAGAAATTCACTCAGTGACTGAAATAAATCAAACGGCAAGCGATTTTTTGAATGAGGCTTTCCCTCCTGTTTGGGTAGCAGGAGAAATTTCAAATTTTAGAGAATATGGCACATCTGGTCATTGGTATTTCTCAATCAAAGATTCTAGCTCTGTACTTAGCTGCACTATGTTTAGACTTCAAAACAATAATCTTAGATTCAAGCCTAAAGAGGGTGATCAAGTCATTCTTCAAGGCAAATTATCTATATATGCAAAATCAGGAAGATATCAGTTAATAACTAGCAAAATGGAGCTTGCTGGTTTCGGTGAATTAATGCGCAAGTATGAGCTTTTAAAAAATAAACTTAATTCTGAAGGCTTGTTCTCAAAGAAAAACGAAGAAGATATTCCAGATATCATTAATAATGTTGCTATCCTCACTTCAAAACACGGAGCAGCGGTGCGAGATGTAATCTCAACACTACAAAGACGAGCTCCTCATGTAAATATCACTATTGTGCCTTGTAAAGTGCAAGGCGAAGGCTCAGCAGAATCTTTAGTAAATGCTCTAGAAAAACTTGAACAATGTAATGAAAACCAAGCATATGATGCAGCAATAATATGTAGAGGTGGTGGTTCTATTGAAGATTTATGGAGTTTTAATGATGAACAATTATGTAGGCAAATAGCAAACTCCCCTATTCCAATAATTAGTGGTGTTGGGCATGAAACAGATTTTACCCTCACTGATTTTGTTTCAAATTTACGCGCAGCTACTCCAACAGCAGCAGCAGAAATTGTGAGTGAGGGAGCAAGTAATCTTAAAGATTATTTAGCTTTTCTAAAAGAAAGATTATTGAAAGAAATAAAAAATAGTGTTTCTCTTGCTCGAGAAAATATTTCGACTTTAAAAAGGTTATTACGTTCTCCAAAACAAAGACTCGAAGAACAATACCAAAGGTTAGATTTAGCAACAGACAGATTAATTGTTAACAGTAAATTAAATCTCAATAACAAAAGAAGTAATTTTGAAATTATCAAAACACAATTAGAATCTCTTTCACCTCTGTTAGATATTAAGAATAACAAAAGTACGGTAACAAACTTATTTAATTCCTTATCTGAAAAACAAAAAGTAATAATTAAAAACAAAAAACAAGCAATCAATCTTCTACATGAGAAGCTTTTAGCTTTAAATCCGAGTCAGATTCTGAATAGGGGTTATTCGATCACTTTNAANGAAAAAGGTGAAGCTATTAGATGATGCTTGTAAATTTGAATGAAGGACAACTCGTTATAACTCAATTAGCTAAAGGTAAGTTCAAATCAAGAGTGGAAAATTAAATCCTCGTTGCTTCAATTAATGATTCGTATGTCTGTGGTGTGATCAGAGTTTCGATGATTTTATTATTTTTAATAATGTAAGTAGTAGGAACATGTACAGGTATTTCCATGCCCCAGATATCTCTAGGATCAGTTTCTATGTTATTGAATTCAACTTTAAACTTTTTAATAAGTCTATTCACTTCTTCAGTCTCTAGCACATCAAACTGATCAAAGTGGAACCCTAAAACCACAACATCTTCTAACTCATTTAATTTATTGAAATAAGGCATTTCCACAATACATGGTGGGCACCAGTCAGCCCAAATATTAAGGACAACTGTTTTTTCTTCAAGCACTTTTGAAGATAGCCCTCCTCCTTGGGAGATCTCTATGTCTTGCTTAGAACAAGAAACTAAGAAAAGCGCAGCTAAAAAAATTAATACTCTCATACAGCTATTATATCTGAGGACAAGTTAATTAAAGTAAAGCAAAAATTTGATGGTTAAGCTTAATCTGCTTACAATGAGATTTCACATAATTTATTACTAAGGAAAAATGCCAACAACTAAAAAAACGACCAAAACAAAAAAAGTTAACAATGACAGCTTTTTTGATAAAGCTGGAAACGTACTAAAAACAATCTGGAGCTATATCTCAACAGGACGTGATTATTTCTGGAAAGGAGTAAGATTTACTCTAGCTACAGGTATCTTCTTATTTGTTGCAATTAGCATTGTTTCAAGCCTCATAAGCCCTTTGTGGCAAACAGAAGATAAAATAGATCCTACAGGTAAAGTAGTGGTCTTTAGCCCAAATGGTGTTGTAGTAGATCAACCACCAACACCAGCACCAACTCAATGGTATTCAGAACTAGATGGCTTAGGGTTTGGCTCACAACAACAACCTATTTTCTATCCATATCAAGATATGCTTGATTTCTTTGAAGATTTCAAAAACGATGACAGAGTTTCTGCGATGATATTTGATCCTTCTGGACTAGGTGTAAGTATTGTTTACGCTCTACCAATTGCTAAAAAAATCAAAGAAGCTGTAGATGCAGGTAAAGAGGTAATTATTAGAACTGATTTCATGGTTTCAACTGATTATTTACTTGCTTCTGGAGCCAGCGAAATATCAACTTCAACCTATGGCATTATAGATATCCAAGGTTTTGGTGGTGCAAGGCAATACCTTAAAAATTTCTTTGAAAAATTCTTAATTACACCACGTATCTATGCAGCTGGTGATTTTAAGACAGGACCAGAATCTTTCTTAAGAGATAGTATGAGTGAGGAAGCAAAAGTTAATCTAGCTTTCTATGAGCCATTATGGGCAAAATGGAAGAATTTTGTATATGAAAATCGAAACGTTGATATGCAATGGATTGCTGATGAATCCTTCCAAGAAATTATCGATGGTACTACGACTCCAAGAAATGCTGCTATGGATTGGGGCATGATTGATTTTCAAGAAGAAGAGGAAGACTTTGATAAAAGAATGATTGAAAAATTTGGAGCTTCTGAAGATGATGAAGATGAATTAAACCTCGTATATTATCGACCTTACCTTGCAAGTTTTGATGATGAACTACCATCTAAAAGCAAAAATGAAATTAAAGTAGTTACAGTTGAAGGCACAATTATGGAAGGTGATGTTACTTTTGGGACAGCAGGATCTGACGGCGTTGTTGCTATGTTAAAAGAAGCGCATGAAGATGAAGATACCAAAGCTATTGTGCTTAGAGTTAACTCGCCTGGCGGTAGTGTTGTTGCTTCAGACTACATGAGATGGGAAATTGAAAAAGCCCAAGAGAAAGGCATACCAGTAGTTGTTTCTATGGGAACTCTTGCAGCCTCAGGTGGTTATTGGATCTCATCTCTAGCAGATAAAATCTATGCAGAACCAGACACAATCACAGGTTCAATTGGTGTGTATAGCACTTTGTTTAGTTTTGAAAAAATATATGACTGGATGGGCATAAATTACGATGGTTATTCAACCACCAAATACGGTGCATTTGATTTCACTGCAATGGATTGGCCAGAGGAATTTTCTGATGCATTCAAAGCTGCAACCGACAGTATATATGTGCAATTTACCACTCAAACAGCAGAAGATCGAGGGTTGCCTATTGAGACTGTTAGAGAGATAGCTAAAGGTAGAGTTTATTCAGGAGAAATGGCTCTAGAAATTGGATTGGTGGATGAATTAGGCACCTTACATGATGCGATTGACTATGCAGCATCTGTTGCTGAGCTGGAAGACTTTAAAGTTGAACATGTTATTCCGCCTGCTCCAGCACCTGCAAATCCATTCGAATTGCCAGGCTTGATTCAGAATTTCTTTGAAAAAGAAGTAGGCTTCGATCTGAACAGTAGAAATATGTATGACAACATAAGAATTTACTGTCTTGAGTGTGAAGCTATAGATTAGTCAAAATATAGTTTTAAAAATGAAGCAGCCGACATTTTAGTCGGCTGTTTTTGTTCAGAATATAAAAATTTATCAAAATCTTGTATGGTGCTTTTAATTGATAAGAAATCTCTTTTAATTCTTGTTGAAAAGTAATCTGTTAAATCCTGTGAATAATTAAGTTTTAACTTTGATGCCACAAATTTTATGCACTCCGTTACATCATCATCTGCTATAGAGTGAATTCTATATTGTTTAAATGCCTTAAATCTTGAGACTAAGTCAGGCAAAAAATTTAAATCATTAGGATGTTTTCCTGAAGCAAATAATAAATTTGTTGAGGAATTTTTACACTGATTTATTAAATTAAAGATTTGCACTTCAATTGATTGCAATGTTTTATGAATGTTATCAAGACAAATTAAATCAAAATCACTTAATTCAATAAAATAATTCTTTTCCTCGTTTAATAACGCCACGTCAATATAAATCACCTTAAGGTCCTGCATATGCTTATGGTTAAGAATGCTGTTTAATAAAAAGGTTTTACCATTACCATTATCAGCAGTTAAAAAAATATTTTGACTAGTCTCACCATTCAAAAAATTTTCTAATTCTGATTTTAGGAGTTTGTTTTTTCTTGAAAAAAAGAAATTATCAAAATCTGCCTCATAATCTCTTCCAAAGTCAAAGAAAAGTTGTTTTTTACGATTTATATTTTTCATATATTTTTAATTGCGCCCAAGCTTGTGACAAATTTTGCTGAATCTTCTATTCCAAGATAACTCTGGTACTCAAGTTCTAATGTTTCTTCGTTGGCTCTCAAAACTCTAAAATTTAATACATCTGTACTCTCCGATAGTTTATTGAAAATTAATTCAATTTCTTCAATATTTAAATCCGGTCGAAATATTGCTTTATATGTTCTTTTTATAATTTTGTTACTAACGTTTGCTACTTCATTTAATGCTTCGCTAAGCATTGCATTTGAAAAATCAAAATCACTATTTATATACACTTTTGAAGTTTTTGGGAAACTATAACTCCAATTAACAAGATCAAATCTATCAACAAGCATAAGCAACCAATCATTTTTTTCTTTCAGTTCTATTCGAGCTAATAACTCCTCTACTTTGTAACCAGTTTCTGGAAATTCCTGCAAATAACTAAATTCAAGCGTTATATTTTGATTTAGTTCTGATAACAGTTTGGCATTTGATAGTTCATCCTGAAAATCCTTATCATCAATAATAAAAAAATTGGAATCATTGAAAAAAGAGTCGTTTGCAGCAATATAAACTTTTGTTTTTCCCCTAAAGCTGAAAAATGGTACTGAATTATTAACAAAAAATTCTTCAATACTGTTTTTATTAAATTTCAATTCAATCAATCGTAAGTCATCGAATTTTTTTATTTGGTATCCAATAAAATGTTCAGTAGGCAAAAGTTTTAGGTCTCTGTCCAAAATTAACTCTTCGCTTACACCATATTTTCTAAATATTCTTTTCTCAGATCCTTGTATAACTTCCTCAATATTGTTCAATTTGTCATAGCTTTCATACAGAAGTATAAAATTGTCAGAGATCTGAGCATTTAAGTTGAAACTAAGAGACAGAAAAGTCAGTATAATTGCTATAAATTTATGTAATTTCTTTTGAAACATATTTTTAAGATTAATCTATTTTATGACAAAAAATAAAAATAAAGATAAATATAAAGATGCAGGTGTAAATATTGATGAAGGTCAAAAATTTATTGACGACATCAAAAACTTAACCTCAGCATTAAATACAAAATATTCATTAAATAGCATAGGCGGGTTTTCAGGATATATAGAAATTCCTAAAAATATCTCAAATCCTGTTTATGCATTGGCATGCGACGGAGTAGGAACTAAAATGCGCGTTGCTTTGAGACTCAATGATTTATCAACAATAGGGATTGATCTGGTTGCAATGTGTGTAAATGATTTAATTGTGAGTGGTGCCAAGCCTGTCGCTTTTTTGGACTATTACGGTTGCGCAACTTTAGATCGTGAAAAAGGCCAACAAATCTTAAAAGGAATACTTGAAGGCTGCTTACAATCTGATTGTGATTTAGTGGGAGGCGAAACAGCTGAAATGCCTGATCATTATAAAGGTGAGAATTTTGATCTAGTAGGTTTTTCAATGGGTGTAAATGATAAAGAAACGATTATTGATGGTTCAAACATAGCAGAAGGAAATATAATTTTGGGACTACCATCTTCAGGTTTTCACTCAAATGGTTTTTCCTTAATCAATAAAATTATTGATAAAAGTGCACCTAATGAATTGCTTGAAAAACTTTTAACACCAACCAAGATATACGTAAAAGAGGTCATGGAGCTCTTAGAACACGTAGAAATAAATGGTATGGCTCATATTACAGGTGGAGGTTTTGAGGAAAATCTTTCGAGAATTAATAAGAACTTCACGATGAATATTGATAAAACAAAATGGAATATGCCACAAATCTTTAGCGAGATTCAATCCTTGGGAAATATAGAAGAAGACGAAATGTTTAAAGTATTTAATTGTGGCATAGGTTATGTGCTGATACTCTCAAAAGAAAATGCAATAAAGGCTAAAGAAATCAATCAAAGCTTAATTGAAATAGGTTTTGTAACAAAAGCATCTACTAAATTTGAATTTATATGAAAATAGTAGTTTTCTTCTCAGGTGCTGGTACAAACTTAAAATCAATTCTCGACCACCAAAACCAGTTTGATTATGAAGTCTGCGCATGTTTCACAAACAATCCTGATGCAAAGGGTTTAATCTTTTGTAGGGAATATGGAATTAATTGCAAAATAATTAATCATAAAGATTTCGATGATAGAGAAGAGTATGATGGAGTTGTAAATACTTTTCTTGAAAATCTAAATCCAGATCTTATTGTTTTAGCAGGATATATGAGAATTATGTCAAAATCGCTTGTAGATAATTGGGAAGGACAAATTGTAAATATTCATCCCTCTTTGTTACCAAAATATCCTGGATTGCATACGCACCAAAGAGCTCTTGAAGCAGGAGATAAGGTTCACGGCTCAACAATACATTTTGTAACAAGCGAGTTAGATGCAGGCCCCATAATTAGACAAGAGTCATTTGAAATTGAACCATCTGATACAACAGAAAGTCTAATTAAAAAGGTAAAAAATTTAGAGCATAAAATTTATCCGGAAACGATTTCTTCACTACTAAAATAATGAGACTTTTGGCAAGCTTTTTTTTAATTTTCACACTCAATGCTGCAGAGTTTAAAAGTTATGATGCTGAGTTTGTTTTTGAGACAAAATATGGCAGCTTTCCTCTCAAACGGTTTTTTGCTGTTGAAGGCGACAAAATAAATACAAAAGTGAAAATGGAGCTATTATGGTTTAAATACTCTCTAGATTCGAATTTTAAAATTGAAAATCAACAAATTGTATCAATAGACACATTTGTTAGAGATCCCTTTAGGGACAGACCAAAAAAATTTAAAGCATCCTTCTCAAAAAATGGTATCAATTCCCAAGAGCTAGGAAATTTTAAATTTACTGGTTCAGTTCTTGAACAACTATCAAGTGATGTGCAAGTAAGACTTAATGCAAAATACGGCGTGAAAAGTTATCAATTAAAGATTTTTGATAACACTAAAGCTAAAGTTGTTACAAAAGACTACCGACAATTAAAGAATGAAATAGTTTCTACAAGTTTTGGAGATATTGAAACAATTGTAGTAATAGCAGAATCAGAGGACGTCGGACCAATAAAATATTTTATAGCTCCATCACTAGATCATATGATCATTAAGAGTACGGCGACTTTAAAAGACGCCGAAGAGAGAGTTTTAATAGTTTCTGAGAAGCCTAAGTTTTCGGAAGAGTAACTCCAGTTTGCCCTTGATATTTACCCCCTCTATCTTTATAGCTAGTTTCACATACTTGATCAGATTCAAAGAAAATCATTTGTGCCACACCCTCATTAGCATAGATTTTTGCTGGTAAATTAGTTGTATTAGAAAACTCCAAGGTGACGTGCCCTTCCCACTCAGGCTCAAGTGGGGTTACATTAACTATTATTCCACAACGCGCATATGTTGACTTGCCAAGACATAAAGTTAAGACAGATCTAGGAATCTTGAAATACTCTACGGTTCTAGCAAGCGCAAATGAGTTTGGAGGTATAATGCATTGTTCAGCAGTTACATCAACAAAACTTTTCGGATCAAATTTTTTAGGATCAACTATGGAAGAATGAGTATTAGTAAAAATTTTGAATTCATTTGAGCACCTAACGTCATATCCATAACTAGAGACACCATATGAAACAATTTTTTCACCTTCAACCTCTCTTATTTGTTTGGATTCAAAGGGACTAATTAATTGATTTTCTTGNGCATTCTCAATAATCCATTTATCTGATTTTATAGCCATTAATTTATTTCTCTGCGTCCTTGAATTGCTCTTCCTAATGTTGTGTTATCTACATATTCTAATTCTCCACCCATTGGAACGCCATAAGCGATTCTTGAAATCAGAGTTTTATGATCATTAAGTTGATCCTTGATGTAGAAAGAAGTAGCATCCCCCTCAATGGTTGGGCTCGTTGCAATAATAATTTCATCGATATCAGAGGACTTAACTTTCTCAATTAATTTTGGAATGCCAAGATCATGAGGTGTCACTCCATCGATAGGAGACAACCTTCCCATTAAAACAAAATACTTACCTTTAAAGCTGCCAGATTTTTCAATTGCTAAAACATCTGTTGGACTCTCAACAACACAAATAATTTTTTTGCTTCGTTTTTCATCTGAACAGATATCACACACAACTTCTTCTGTAAGGTTTCGACACTCAGTGCAGTTTCGAATATTTTCTACAGATTCATTAATTAGTTTAGCTAGATTTTTACCGCCCTTTCTGTTCTTTTCTAAGAGATGAAATGCCATTCTTTGTGCGGACTTTTCACCAATGCCAGGGAGTATTTTAAAAGCTTGTATGAGTTGGTTTAGTAAACTGTTTTCATTCTTCATGATCAATTACCATAATTTTATCCTCATCAATGTCTTCACCAAAATTATTTTTTAAATTTTCAAATAAGTCACTATTTATGATTTCTTTTTTAAATTTCTCTATGTCTTTTTTTCTTTGTTGTTCCCATTGAGAAGAAGGAGTATTTTTTGCTTTTTCAGTCGATTCAATTTCAACTTTATACTCGGGGAAATTTAAACGCTTCAAAGAATCAATTAGGTTTTGAATATTTTCTTTATTAATTCTGTCAGCAAACATTTCAGTACCTTCAAAATAAATAGTATTTTCTTCAACTTTTTTTAATTGTAAATTAGAAAAAAAAGCTCGCGATGGTCCAGTCAAGTCAGTTTTGTCAAATACTGCTAACCAGTTATTTGGAGAGAGTTTTCTCTCTAAAACTGTTTCCTGAATCTTTTCATCATCTTTTGGTTTTGAAATTTCTTCTTTATTTTGGTTATTTATTTCGCTTGAATGGGACTTGGATTCGTCAATCTTTGTTAATTTTAATTTAGGTTTTTTTTTTGAGCTAGATTTGCCCTCATCAGAAAAAGTCAGGCATCTAAGAACAGATATATCGAAACAATCCCTTGTTTTGCCAGTTTGTTTTGCATCTACTAAGCCATTTGAGAAAAATTGATAATATAAATGCAAATCTTGTGTCGGCTGATCTCCGCTTAATGCTGAATTCACGATTTGTTTGTGCAAAAAAGCGAGCGATCTATCAAAAAGAATTTCATAGTTTACGTCCAAAGATTGATATCGTTTTAATTCTTCAACAACATTTGCAACATCGTTTTTAAAGATTCCCTCAAATAATTTAATTGTTGAAGAAAGATCCAAAATACCGTGTAACTGCGAAATTGATTCTTCAGTGAGATTTCCATCACAATGCGATATAGCTTGATCCGATAATGTCAGAGAATCACGTACTGAGCCCTTCGCTAATTCCACCAGCAAATCTATCGATTTTTCATCATAAGCAACCTTTTCCTCCTGAAAAATATTAATGATATTATTCTTTATAAGTGGGTCGCTAACCAGTTTTAAATTGAATTGTAAACACCTCGAAACTATAGTTTTTGGTATTTTATGAGTNTCAGTTGTAGCCATCATGAAAATTACATGGCTAGGTGGTTCTTCTAAAGTTTTAAGCAAAGCATTAAAGCTTTGTACTGAAAGCATGTGAACTTCATCGATCAAATACACTTTATACTTACCTTGAGATGGTCGGTATTGGACTGAATCAATCAGCTCTCTCATATCATCAACACCTGTTCTTGATGCTGCATCAATTTCAATTAAGTCAAGATGAGAATTTTTTTGTATTTCAACGCAATTTGAACAGACACCACATGGGTTTCCATTTTCTTCATCATAGTTTGAACAATTGAGGGCTTTAGCGAAAAGTCTTCCAAGGGAGGTTTTTCCAACACCTCTCGTTCCTGAAAAAATATAGCCATTATGAAAGTTCTTATTTTTTATAATGTTACGAAGTGCTAAGACAGCATTGTCCTGTCCAATAACTTCTGAAAATGACTTGGGTCTGTATTTATTTGCAAGTGCCATTAATCGAATTCTTTAAGAGCGTTTTTTATTATTTCATAACTAAACCCTCTGTAGGCTAAAAACCTTAAAATCTTCTCTTTTTCTTTGAAATTTACCTCTTTGTTTCTTCTTTTTTTGTTAAATTGAGTTAAACATTTGTCCTCCCAATTTATTTCCAATGAATACATATCATATTTATCTGAGGAAATGCCTTTTTTTGCTAGATATTGAGAAATATAATTCGGTCCGTATCCAGATTCGGCTTTTGATCTTATAAATGCTGAGGCAAACCTCGCATCATCAAGAAAGTTTGATGCTATCAGTCTTTCTATAACATCTTTGAGATCAGTAGAGTCTGGGTTAAATCTTTTTAACTTCTCTTTTAGCTCAGAGACAGAGTGTTCTCTTCTAGAGAGAATATCGAGAGATTTATTCCATAGATCTGGTGCGTTCAATCATCTCAATTATAAGGCACAACTCTTGACTTGCCACCTGATCTCACAATTCTAACTTTATCACCAGGCCTAAAAGAATAATCTACATTCTCAGCCATTTCCTGAACAATAGATATTTCTCTGTCATTAGATTCGAGCTTTATAATGATTTCAACACCGGCTTTTCTTGATAAGTTTTCACTTACATTTTGACCGACTACAGAACCAACTGCAGTTCCGACAACTGCTCCAACCTCTTGAGTGGTTTCATCATCCTCTCCACCNATGTTTGAACCCAAGATTGCNCCCAGAATTGAACCGAAAATATTTCCGCTATCCCTGTCACCCTCTATGGTCACATTTCTGACGGAGACAACCACACCCGATTGAACAAATTGGCTTTTTGCAGCTGAATCTCTTGAGACTACATCTGGAGAAAAACCACCAGTTGCGCACCCACCAAGAGCTAGTAAAGATAACAAGACTATTATTTGTGTTNTTTTAATCATATTCATTTGACTTCATTAACAATGGAAAAGTTCCATCTGGTAATTTAAATAGATCCTCTACGTGACAATTCAAGACTGTAGCAATCTTCAGAGATAAAACTGTTGAAGGCACATAAACACCATTTTCAATTGCATTGATGCTTTTTCGTGATACCTGTACAGCTTTTGCAAGATTGGCCTGAGTTATTCCTGCGTCTTTTCTTCTCTGTGTAAGATGTACTGTTAAATTTTTGTGGTCTTTGCCCATATGTAACTTATACTACTCATTTATGAAATAAAAATCAATTAATTGGGTAGTTTGCGTTACTTTTTGAAGAAAAAACTCTTGATTTTCTGAAAATAGTATTTAAATTATTCTTTGATGGTGCTCAGGTGAGGCCGTCGTAAATTTAACTAGTCGCTTTAAGGAGGACTA
>FUFK010039101.1_pt1 | contig 48138 bp, 81 predicted proteins | sample 1021851 | NCBI WGS metagenome assembly FUFK01 (sample SAMEA51879418, study PRJEB19060) | metagenome
ACACCATATTTAGCTTGTAATGCTGTATCTTCAACAGTTTCATAATCAATAGATTGAGTTTCATTATCAAAGTATCCAACATTAACAACAGTTGCTTTTGTTGACTTACTAGCGTTTGAATATGAAAATCCCTCTGCTGTTACATTACTTAAGTTGTAAATATAGCTTGGATCTGTGGGTCGATCCTGAGATATATTTATTACCCCTGCACTATAAAATGGCATGACTCTCATAACAGAGGAAAGATCATTAATCAATGAATATGCGTCACGCTGGGTATTCAAAACAACGTTTGTTGAAAACCTTGCCTCAGTATTATTAGTTCCTGTCATATCATCTACTTGCTCTGAGCAATAGACAGAGGCTGAATAAAAACTATAAACATCTAATTGACTTGAATCTATATGATCTCCAAAACCTTTTGAGGTTGTTAACAGATCATACAAAACCCATGCTGGATCATTTGAATATTCTTTATCAGTTTTAAAAGTTCCATTAAATGTTCCGCTATAACTTATAGATCCATCAGCCCTGACAGTACCATTGTGAGGGATCTTTATCTTTGTTCCTCTTACTCTATACATTCTTGCAGGGACAGAGGGGAAAGTTTCAGCATCAAATCGAATTGCTACATGAGCAGAATTTACATAAGCTCTAGATTCATTAATTATTTCTGTAAAAGATTGCCATTGAAAACTATCATTTAAAAATGAATCAGTGCTGTCATCAGTAGTTCTATTTACTCTGATGGTTACAGGAAAGCTAGTGCCAGATGGGAGATTAATTTTATAGTCCCTAAAATATGTACTTGCTGCCCTACCTTTAACAGTGTCTGTTATAACTGTTTGAGTAGTCCCATCATTTTCTATTGTCTGAATTGATAGAGCTACTTCAGCACCATTTATATCACCATTATCCTCAAATTTTTGTAGTTGAGGAAAAGCAATAGTTACTCTAACAGCATCAATGTTTGTATCTGTAATTGATCTTGAAACAGGAGAATCTTTTGTAACTACAGTGCCAACAGCAGTTTCTGATTCACTAGCAGAAATACCAGCTATAGCTAGTTGATTTGATGTTCCAAATCTTGGCACAAAAGAGATATTCGCAAAATTGAAATCTGTATCATCTGGACTTGTACCAGCCGCTTGTTGTAATACTTGAGTTCCGTTAAGGAATACGTCTTTGAGGCTACTTGTGTTGTATTCTAATGATCCTCTACTTCCAGTAGCAGAGGGAAATCCTGATATTTCTCCTTCAGAAATAAGATCAATCAACGTTTGAAATTGCTTTGATGCTAGTGAATCTGCTGGTAGATCAGGATTTTTAAGATTATTTAGAGATTGATTAGTAAAAAATGGATTAAAAGCCATTATGTAGCTGTACCCTCCACTTGAACTGTATCAATACCAGAACTAATAACAACAGAGCCTGTAAAAACTTGACCATAAATTATTGGTACTGGAACACCAGCCCTCGAAGTATTAGTGATTGAATTAAAACCAAAGTTTGCTTGTACATTTGGGTCATTGCCTGACAAAGAATCTTCAGCATTAAAGTTTGGCACTTTTGGAGTTGGTGCAATAATACTTGTAACTCCATCTATAAGCATTGAAGTACCAATAGCAGTTAATCCACTTGCAACAACACCCCCAATAGCCGTAGAGAAAAATCCAGCAGTAACACCTCCTAAAACAGCACCTGATCCAACACCTCCAAGCAACGCTCCAATCGCAATCGAAACACCACCGACCGCAATAGGAATTATTTTTATGTCACCTTCTCCTTTTACCTCTAACAATTCCTCTGTAACTTCAAGATCACCCATTTTAACTTTATATAATTGATTAGTCATGTGGTTTTCTACTTCTGGAAAGTTTGCGATTAAAAAAGCAAAAGCCTGTCTAGGATTATTAACAGCAACCTCAAAATGTGATTGACCTAAAAATTGTCTAAGCCTTCCATAAACTGTAAGTTTTCTAAGCTGCATATCTAAAAACTTTTTTTGTGGCTTGTATATATCTTAAATCATATATCTCTCTACAACTCAACTGTTTTATCATGTGATGAAAAATAGTTTGATTTCCTATATACAAAGCAGCGTGTGAAAGTTTTTGGTTTTCATCTTCCATCAATAAAACATCACCAACTTCTATATCATCTATATTTTTAAGTTCTTTAAAACCTAATTTTGGCAAAGTTGACTCAAATAAAGGATTTTCTCTAAATTCTTTTATTGTATTAGGTCTTTTTGTGTAGGGAATTGATATGTTTTTATTTTCTTTAAACCAATCAGTTATTAAAGTCCAACAATCATGTTTACCCCAAATCCATGTTCTACCAAAAAGACCAGACTTATATCCATTTGGTTTGAATGTGTACCAATCTTTGTGGTCAATACTATAAATATAAAAAGGTAAACCCAAATACTCACAAGATGCTTTGTCTGCTTCAGATGGTAAAGCAGAACCATAAGGGTGGGAGTGAACTATACCAATAAGCTCTCCTTGATCCTCACATTCAGCCCATGAGTCAGGACACATAACAAAATATTCGTCAGGTGCTTCTGATAGGTTCTCACAAGGCCAGAAAGTTTCTTTGCCCTTAATAATCGCTAACAAACCACAACACTCTTTAGGAAGGCACTCAACAGCATATTCAGCAGCTTTATCTTTCCAACTCATGTAAAAGTCCCGACTGAGGGAAAATCTTTTCTAGTTACTTGTCTTTTTGGTGCACGAATATTCTCAAGATCCAAAGCAGAAACACACTCAAACTGTACAACTTCTCTATTTTCTACAACTTTTTTATCAATAAAATAAATTTCTTGAGGTAGTTCTGTAGTGCTTGAAGGTGTGCCAAATGGATTTTGATTTGATGGAAAGTTTGCAGCGTCAAGAAACTGTGCCATTGTCCTATGTCTTATCAATTTAGCTCCCTGTAAATCATTAAAAGGAGTTGTTGCATTTACTGTTGCCATTAATGCAGTGATCGTTCCTAAAACATTTGAAGCTGTCAGTGTTGGTCTCGGTAGAGTTCCACGTCCTACATACTCAAAACCCTCTGCGATTACAGGGAATCTAGTGTATGTATTTCCTTGCCAAATAATATTTGCATTGCTATTCATACCAACGCCAGAATGAAACCTAGTAACATCAGTGGATCCATGTAGAGCAGAAACTAAAGTAATTGAATAAAGCTCAATAATAGATTTATTAGATAATGATTGCAGTTCTGCTGTAGGTATTGCCATTAGGGTTCAAAAACTTCTCTAAAAGTGCAGTTCAAAGTTGCTCTATTATTATATGGAATTGATTTTGTCCAAGATTGACAAACGTATTGACCAGCCCCAGACAAAGTAACTGTAACATTACCGCTATTTGTAGCAGATGAGGCTGCTGTAACAGTAAATGTGTTTACATTTGCTGTAGTCGCTATCGCAAAATCTCCATCAGTAGCAGAACCAGAGGTGTAATCAATGGTTACTACATCACCAATAGCAAGACCATGATTTGTGATAGTTATTGTAACAGTCGTACCTGATTGCGAATATGTCCCTGTTTGAGTGCTTCCTTCTGCTGGTGGGGTAAATGTAAAGCTTGCCTGATCGTTTACTCTACTTCTTAAAAATCCTTCTATAACATCAGCTTCCGTTTCTGATACATTAAAAGTAAGATCATATACTTTTGGGTCTTGAGTTAAAGGAAGACCAAATAAAGCCCTGAACTCATAGCCATCACCGAAAGAGGTAGTTCTGATTTTTGGTCTGCTTGTTTTTCTAACTCCGTACGTTGGAGTTATGCTTGGGAAAGTTGCCATTTACCTAGTTAATAAACCTCCAGCACGTTTTTCTTTAATAAGTTGAGCCTGTACTGCTTGACCAATAACTTGTCCAAGTTGGTTTGCATCAGCAGTATTACCAGAAACAGATGAGCCAGAGGCATCTACATTTACTGTAATCATATTTGTTACATTACTTCCTCCAAGTTTTTCATTAGAAGTTATTCGACCAGATTTACTAGGAGTAAATAATTCTGGACCTTTTTCACCTACTAAGTATGATGTACCAGCCGAAACAGGACCTCCATTTGCTTTTCCTCCTCCAAATGCTCTACCTAAAAATCCACCAATAGCTCCTCCTATTCCAGAAACAGCTTTTTGTATTGCTAATTCTACAAGTTGTCTTTTTAAATTATTTAATATACCAGTTGCAGCATCAGCTAAAGATTTTGTACCCATCACTGCATCAGTTAATCCACTAACAATACCTTCTTCTATTCCTTGACCTATTTCCATAAATTTTTCTTTTAAATTTTCTGTTGTTCCTACTGTATCCTTTAATTTTTTATTTAGTATTTCAGCTTTGTCAATTTCAAAAAGTGAGGTTTCAAGATTAATTGCTTTAATTCTTGTTTTGTCATCTTCTATTTGATTTATTTCTTTTAAAGAGTCTATGAGCCTGAATTTTCTTTCTAATAACTGTTTATCGAAATCGTTATCTGTTTTTTTAAGTGAAATTTGTCTTTGTAAAGTTTTTACAATATCTGCACCTTTATCTTTTTTTGAATCTTTTGTTAAAGGATCTGGGCTTTCAAATCCTGTTTTAGGTGGATTTATGGCACGACCTGTTTTTACATCATATTTAATACCGCCAACTTCATAAGTTCCTCCACCAACATCAAATCCTCTTGATTCAAGATTTTTTCTTACGCTTCTTTCTTTTTGTAAAGTTGCAATTAATTTTTCTTGTTCTTTTATTTGTCTTTGAATACCACGTTTTGCGTTACCTCTAGCATCACTGTTTTTAAGTTGAGCAAGTGTATTAAGTTCAGTCTCAATTCTTTCTTCTAATAATTTTGATGATCCATTTTCAAGTAAATTATTTAACTCTTTTTGTTCTTTGTTTTGATTGATTATTGATTTTGTAAGAGCATATAATCCAGTTGTTACACCAGCAATCAAAGCTAAAAGTGGACCACCAACAGTAGCAGTAATACCTATTAATAAAGCTTTGAGAGTTTTTATTGTACCAATGACTCCTATTATTAATGGTTTTAATACAGTAAAAGCAGTAATTAAAGTTCCCGTCACAACAACAAATGACGTTATTTCTGGTGGGATAGCATTTACAACTGCAGTCAGATCCGATAAAGCAACTGTTATAAGTTTTGTAGCTGGCAGTAATGCTTTACCTACTGTTATTTGAAAATCTACAATTTCATTTTGTAAGTTTTTAAATACTTGAGTGGGATCATTTTCAAGTAAAGCTTTCAAAGACGCAACGCCATCAACTTCGACTTTTTTTAATGCTCTAATAACTACATCAGATGTAAGTTTTCCTTGTGCTGCAAATTCTTTTAGTTGACCAACAGTAACACCAAGTTCTGCAGCAATTGGAGCAAGTATTGTTGGTACTTGTTCTGCGATACTTCTAAATTCATCGCCTTGTAATCTTCCAGAACCAAGAGCCTGTGCTAATTGTCTAAATGCGTTTGATGCTTCAATAGAAGATGCACCAGCAAGTTTAGCAGCAGTGTTAAAGCCTACAAAAGTAGTTCTTATATCCTCTACACCAACACCAAGAGGTGCAAGCCTAGCAGTTATATTTGTGATACCTTCAAGAGCTTCTACTGAACTAATTCCAAAAAGTTTTTGAGCTTCCGCTGCAATTTCTGTGGATCTTGTAAAAGTACCATTTTGCTCTGTCAGTAATTTTAAACGAACATTTAGTTGTTCAAAACTAGCAGCAGTTTGAATAGACCTTCTACCAAACTCTACTAAACCAACCGCAGCAATCGCTTTTCCTAAACTATTAAATCTTGTTGATAACCCTTTGTTTCTTTTTTCTAATACAGAAAACGATCTTCCTAATTTCTTACTAGCGTCATTAATAGACTTGAGCTTTCTACTAGCCTTATCAACAATATCAATAGTTACGCCAGCAAATGCCATTATTTAGCTTTTTTTATTTAGTATAACTTTTATTCCTTGCTTTATCCAATTCTCTTTTTTCATCTTGGGTTTTATTTTCATAATAAGCTGCCCAATGTATAAATTCAGAATGACTCATTTGACTCCTTAGTTGAAATATCGTCATACCCAATTCTGTTGCTAGGAAAAACTCGAATTGTAACCAGCTATCCCCCCTTAGTCTTTTTTTGCTTCGTCAAGATCTTCTCCTAAAGCTCCAAATAAAAATAGTTCTATTTCGTTCAGTACGCTTTCTGGTAACTCTCTTTGCAGTTTCACATGATCTGCATGAGCAAATGCCTTTGTGCCATCTTCTAGCTCTGCCATCTCGCAAAGCATAACAGTTGATTGCTTGAGGGGATCATCACTATTTATCATGGCTTGAACCTTGACCCTGTTAGACCTAGTAATTGGTTTAAAAAATAAATCAACTATAGGTGTGCCATCGGCTTTTTTTAGAGTGAATTTTCTCCTCTCGTTTAAGTCAAAAGACCCAACNAGTAAATCAACTGTTCTTTGAGTTGCCATAAATTATTAAACTGCGTTTGTAATAGTACCGTTTGTTATAAAACTAACTGATATTGTTTCAAGATCGCCAACAGCGGCAGATAAACTTGTTCCTGTAATAATTCCAGAGAAACTAACTTTTTTAGCACCAGAAGTATCTAAAAACAATTCAAACTGTGCATCACCTGCATCTTCAGCAGTTAAAACATCATCAATTAAATTTTCTGTTTCATTTCCACTTGCTGCAGTATATATAAAATCAACAGTGCCTGAACCAGAAATTAATCCACCTGCAAAAGCTCTAAATGTATTTCCATGAGCAGTTACATCAAGTGTCTCTTTAGATGTATCTAATGTCCAACCAGTAGTTGAAACGATTGCTTCTGTTGTTCCAGATCCGTTTTTAAATTTAACAGATCCTTCTTCTCCTCTAAAAACAGCCATGATTTTAAGATAAAAGTTTATTTATAAACAAGTTTAACTCTTTTCAGGTTTTTTAGCACTTCCTTCTTTCATCTTTCTCATATATTGCTTACAACGTGGATCCCATAATGCAGGATTTCTTTTACCTTTTACTTTCTCGATAATATCGAGCATTTCTTCAGTAATTTCCATTAGAAGTTTTCAAATATTTCAAAGTCTACATTAATTACGCTTTGAAAGTAACCCTCAGGTTCTGTACTTTGTAATAAAGTAGGTCCATTAGGTGGTTCAAAAAAAATATCAGAAACTTTAATTCTATTAAATAAATCTCTCAATCTCTTTGCAATTGTTAAATTAGCACCTGATCCTATTCCAGCTTGTGAATAAATATTTAATGTTAAAACACCTGTTACTGAATTTACAGTAGAACTAGATATTGTTTGTGATTCATAAGTATTAGCTGCAAAATTAACTAAACATTGAACAAAACTTGTTCCTATTGTAGGTTCAAAAGGCATATTATTAAAAACTACTGAAATTACAGGTGAAGAAGCTAATTCTGTTGCAATTCTTCCTTCTATAGCTGCTCTAACTGTATTTAAATCAATTGCTGCCATTATTCTTTTGGTTTAAATTTTTTTATTTCTTTTACTACTCTAGCAACTTCTACATTTGGCCAGCCTGCACTTAATCCATTTAAAGATTTAAAATCTCCACCCCATGATGGTGGTGTATTTGTTCCATAACAAACTGCTTCTGCATAAGGTAAAGGATTAATTAATGTATAAGTATTTCCAGTTTTTTCAGATTGATAATTTAATTTATTAGGTAAAGTTATTGCACCTTTATCTTTATTATAAGGACCTGAAATTATCGGTGCTTTTTTTTTGTTTTCACCTATTTGCCAATTAGCTCTAAAACCACCTTCATCTATTGGTGACTGTTCTTTAATTCTTTTATCTAATCTAAATACAGCAAATCTTAAAACTTTTTCATATTGATCTTCAGTAAATTTTCCAATATCTCTAATATCAATTTTTTTCATGCTCTTAAATATAATTCATATGTGATAATTACATTATTTTGTTCATTTTTATCTACTTGTATTATTTGATATTCAATACCTGCAATAATAATTCTGTCCTGAGAAGTTACTTCTGTTGAAATTCCTTGCGCGCTTATAGTTAATTTTTTATCTTTAGCTCTTACTAAATCATTAGTTTCAGTTGTTTTTATATTTTCTAAAAAACCTTTTACAGTTGTATCTGTTGTAGTTTCAGCAATAGCCCCAGTAGATGTATTATAAGAACCTGTTGATATTTGTCTTAAAATAACATTACCACCAAGTTTTTTTAATGCTTTCGAAGAAGCTTTTTTTAATGCTGAAGCAATACTCATAACGAATATGCAATAACAGTTCCGCTATCTAATTTAACACTTGTTATAACTCCACAAATTTCAGCAGTAGATTTAAATTGTAAGCTTGTTAAATCGCCTGTAATATTTTCAGCTACTAAAGTATTTATAACTGAATCCTGTATAGCAACAATTTTTCCAAATCTACCTGTATGCGCTGCTGTATCATTAATAATTTTAGCTGCAGGATACTCGTAACCATAACCCATCATTAAGACCTCCGTATTGAAATGTTGCCTGGTCCACTTATTCTAATACCAGACAGGTAGCGTTCGACAAGTGGTGGTATTCGATCAGCTCCAACTGCACCATAAAAGTTAGGTGTAACGTTTAAACTACCGATTGAAACATTAGAAAAATCTTCTAATCCACTTAATCCTAAACCATCTCTATTATTATTCAAGTAAACAGCTAAAACAGCTTGTGCATTTTTAACTCTTGTAGGAATTTCAGTATCAGAATAATAATCGGCAACTAATCTATTTGGAAAAGATAAACCATATAAATTAGTATAAGTATCAGGTTTTCTAACTCCACTTCTAGGCCATTGTAAAGCCTGAGTATCTGCTACACGAGCACCTAAAAAACGTTCTCTATCAATTCTTTGTGTAGCTGTAAATAAAGCTCTGTTTTTATTATCTGTAGAAGAATTATCCCAAGCAGTAACATCATCATCGAGAACTAAACCCTCGATAATAGCATTTGCATCTGAAAGAGTAAGATAGCTATTTGCTGACGCGCTTCCTACTGTTGCTGTTATTGTTATTGCCATTTAAATTTTCTTTTTTAGGCTTAATTTTTAAATTTTGCGATTTTATAGAAGAAACAGAAGCTGCTTTTTCAGCAGCCTCATTTTGTTTCCTCATACGCTTAAATGCGTAAATTGCCATTAGCTAGAAGCACCTTTAAGAGCTACAAAGTTAATAACAATAGCTTCACTAAGATTTCCTGCAGAAACATTAGAAACTGTTACTGCAAAAGAACCTGAAGCAATAGCATTAGCATTTACAAGATATGAACCTGCAGTACCTGCAGAACCATGACAAGCTACAACAACATCTGTTGCTGCAATCTTGCTATTAGTTACTGTAAAAGATACTTCAGTACCAGCATCAAGCTGTGCATTGTTCATAGTAATCTGACCAGACTCTGTATTAAGAGTAACTCCAGTAGATTTATTTGTTGCTTGAGTTACAGTTCCACCTGTTGTTGGACCAACTAAAGATCCAGCAGTTACTTCAAATAAAGAAGGCATAATAAACTACTCCTTAATCTTGGTTTGAAACGATAGTTGCTCTCACAATACCGATATTTTTTGTCTCATACACTTTCGACCAAGAAGCAACTGTTTCCAAAACTGTTCTGTTTGGATTTACAGTTGAAACTGCGTATTTAAGACCAACAGGGTGATAAATGTAATGAAGATCTACCGCCATAGCTTCTTCTAAAGCAAGAATGTCACGATCTGTTTGAGTTCTCATTGGAGATTGCTCGCCCGTAACTATGGCTCCTTGAGTAAAGAAAAATGCGGAATACTCAGTACTTGAACCTGATCCAGTTGTTGGAATATCATCACTAACAATTACGCGTAAACCCATAAATGTTGGTATTGATGTTGTTCCTGGAAAAGCATTAGCAGTACTACCAGCAGTTGCTGATGTATCAGGAGCGCCAGTATTATCATAAATTCTATCTATCGCATTACGTTCTACCAAGTCATAGTAGCAATTTGAATGGATAGCAATGGCTGAAAGCTTTTCTCCCTGATCTCCAAGAAGTGCTTTAGCTTTTGCAACGTGGCGTGGGCTTAAAACTGTTGGAGTATCACCTGATTCAGAATCAATAGTTAAAGCAAATAATGCTGAATTACTATCGTTTGCATTTATAGAACCAAATGCACCAGTTAAACAAGAATATAAATCTTTTTGTTTCTGGTTGTTTACATAAGCAGCCATTTTTTGTGCAATAGCAGCCATTGGATCAGGTCCACCACCTGCTGCAAGTGCAGCTAAATCACGTGAACTGAAGGCTCTCCCCCTATGGAGGACTGCTGCTATTTGGGAATCAGCTGTAATTTTGCCTGGAGTTAATGAAGTTGAATCTGTAAGAACTTCAAAATCTCCTGATAAATTTGCTTTATAAAAAGGAATTTTTACAAAGTCACCCCCACGATCGGAGGATAGATTTAATTCAGCCAAAGGTTGCACGACCCCACTTTGTAGAAAAGAATCTCTAGCAGTAGTCTCTTCTATTAAGTAGGGGGTAAAAACCTCTGGTATGATTAAATCACTTCTTAATGTAGCCATTAAAAAATGTACTAATGATTTTTACTTTTCGGCGACAACACCTGACTTAGACAACCAAGTTAATCTTATATTAACCGCTAACAGCATTTTTTAACATATTGTATTTATTTATATCCGTTCTATATAACCTCATTTGTTCAGTAATATTAAAAGATTCTTTTGCAAACGGATTTTTTTCATTAGAAACAAATTCTGTATTATTTGTTGATCGAGCTGAAGGAGCTCCGCCTCCTTGAGGTTTTGGGTGTTTTTGTACCCAACTAGGTAAAGTTTGCTGAGCCCATTCTTTCACAGGTGTTCGATTATAACCGTCAACTATAACAACAGTTCCATCACTTTCTTTTGATAACTGATCTTTATTAATTTGAGATAAAGCATATTGAGGATCATGAACAACATCTGCAAGCGCTGTTATAGCAGGAGTTTCAATTTCTAATTCTCTTTGTCTTTTTTCAAATTGATTAATTTTTTCTTTATAAGCTGCCTCTGCATCTCTAAATTGTTGTGCCTGTTTTGCTATCGCTTCATCATATCTACCTTTTGCTTCAAGTTCTTCTTGTTCTTTTTTTTGTTTAAAAGCTATTAAAGCATTAACATCAACATCAGGAGGTATTGCTTTTCCTGCTTCTTTTGCTTTTATATTTTGATCTAATAATTTTGCATTATTAGCTTTTAATTTTGCAACTTCTTCTTGTAAAGCTGCAAATTGTTCTGGTGATGGATTTGGTTTTTGTAGTTCTTCTGTCATAAAAAAACTTATTAATTATTAACAATATACCTAAAATTTACCATTTAACCTTATGTGACCAGTATAAAGGTGAAAAGATTGTAGGATTTGGGTTTTGAGCATTATGTCTTGCATAATAAGATTTTCTTCTTGCTTTATCTTTTTTTGAAGTTGGGTTTTTACCTGCTCCTTTAACTCCTTGTTGTCCAAATCTTATTAATTTAGTTTCAGATCCTTTTTTAGCTAAAACAATATGAGATTTTGTAGGGTGAGAAGGTGTTGCTTTAGCTTTATTTACAGCAGTTAATCCATATTTATTTAATTTTCTTTGAATTTTTTCTTTTTCTGTCATTTTCCTCTCCTTTTCATTGCCATGTTATGTGCTTCAGTAAAGCTAACACCTTCGCGCATTTTACGCTTCATATAATCCATATGTTTTTTTGTATGACCATGGGTTTTTTTATGTTTTTCTAAAGTATTTAATTGTCGTTTAGTTAATTTCATCTTTTTTTAGGTGATTTTTTTCGAGCATCATGTATATCTTTATCAGCTTTTCTTGCACCGCCTTTTCCAGAAACAAAACTATTTACTCTTCCCATTGCCCAAGCACCAACTGAAACATTTCGAGATCCTGAACTTATATATGCAGCAGTACCTCTTTTATATACTTTACGTAAATCACCTAACGTATATATGCTTTTTTTAGCTTTGTCACTTAATTGTTTCGTTAAAGTGTCAGCGCTTTTTTTTCCTTTTGTTTTTGACATTTTGTGAAGCTCTAAATTTTGAAATAGCTTTTAAATCAACTTTTTCTCCTCTTTTATAAGCTGCTGCAGTACGTTTTATTTCGGCTGCTTTTGCTGCTTTATTTTTAGCGCCTTCAAGATATTTTTTAGGTAAACCTGTTTTTTTATCTTTAGGCACGCGTTTTCTTTTTTTAGTCACCTTTTGATTTTTTTGATTTTTTTGTTGATTTAGGTTTCATTTCGCAGTTTTCAGCTTTAGGTTTTGTTTCACCTTGAACTTTAAATATATAACCCACTATTTTTTACCTCCTTTCTTTTTTTTCTTTTTGCCTTTAGGCTTCATGGATCCATAATGTGAAGGCATAACAAATTAAGTAGCTGTTTTAATCTTACCTTTTTTTACGTTTTTTAGCAGTTTTTTTCTTGCCTGCTTTAGATAATGCAATTGCTATAGCTTGTTTATCTGATTTTCCTTCACGTTTTAGTAATCTAATATTACTTGAAATAGATTTTTGAGATTTTCCGCGTTTAAGTGGCATTTTTTTTAGTTATATCTTTTATTATATTCTTCTAATTCACTATCATTAAAATCTCTTATTAATAATTTTTCTATTTTATCTATTTCATAATTAAATTTAAGCACAGCAGTTCTAATATGTTCTTTAACCCATCTGCCTTCTTCAAATACTACCTGTGCTTTACCATTTTCTTTAATAAAAACATAATGATCCTGTCCTTTTAATTGAATATCTAAAAAGTTTCTTTCTAAGTTTTTACGTCTAATATCTTTTAATCTTTGTAGTTTTATAGAAGAATGTACTTTTTTTGTCATTTAAGTTCTAGTGAAATATCAATCCAGCAAGGTTGCGGTTTTACTCCTGGAATCTGTTTATAAAAAGGGTTAGTTATATATTCATAAGTTTTTATACCATCAAAAAAAATTCTACCAATATAAGGATCTGATGGAAACTTTGGTTTTTTCATAAAATTATATAACTACATTAATTTTATTGCCTAATTCATTCATAATTACTTTTATATCATCTTTATTAAGATTTCTGAAAACTTCATATTTAAGAACTCTTTTATCTTTAAACATTTTATGTAGCTTTCTTTCTAAAAATTTAAAGTCACTACGACGAGGACTAACAGCTAAAACCTTATCAGGTTGCTGTTCTTTAATTCGAATTTTAATTCTTGAAGCAGTAGCTCTACCAATTTTCCAGTATCCTTTACTTTCAACAAAATAAACATGACCCCATTCTTTAGATTTTTTTGGCGCTTCATAATTTTCAGGAGGAGTCCAGGCATTTTCCCAACCTTCATCTAATGCTTCTTCATTCCAAACTTCTTTACCTCTAACATATTTAACAAAGCCTTTTCTAATAAGCCATAACATAGCTTCAAAATCGCTAGTAATTTCATATCTTTCTTTACCATTAAAAGTTATTGTATTTCCTTTATGTGTTTTTACTTTTGTAAAAACTAAGCCATATTTTTTATATATTTCTTTTTCGTCCATACCAAAAAACTTTTCATGCTCAGTCCTAGTATCTTCTTCATAATTTCCTGTCCATGTCCGAATAGTACCGTCACCAGTTGTAGTAAGAGTAGTTTCATTTTTAAACTTATTAAAAACAAGTTTTGTATATCCTAAACTATTCATAATTTATTACCTCTAACAAAGACAGGTCTATACCATTTCATTTTTCTTTCTCTACGTTTAAAACCTTGTAAAACGGTATGCCAATGACCTCTTCGCCAATGACTTCTTACTGGACGACAACCTTCTTTTATAACTTCTCCATCATTTATTTGTTTTACTTTTATTGTTCTTTGTGTAAATTCTTTTCCAATCCATGTAACAGCTCGAGGTTTAAAGCTATTTCTATCGATTTCTTGATTTTTTTGTCTTGTAAAAACACTAGGAGTAACGTATTCAAGAGTAATATCAGGCTCTTGATTCATAAATAAAATTAAATTTACAACAATAAGAAATTGTTGTTGTTCAATAGATGTTAATTCATCAAAAGCTAATACACCCTTACAAGTTGTTATTTTATTTAAATTATTCCAATTAAATTTAATTGAATTAAGTTTATATCTATTTTTAAATTTTGGTAAAGTAACTACTGTTTTTCTATTAAATCGACATTCATTTTTACGAATATTTAAATAGCTTTTAATAACAATGTCATAACTTAAATTATTTCTTATTTGTTTTGTAGCAGAAGCATCTATATATGAATAAGCAATTTCATTAGTACTTAAAGGCTGTAAAAGAAAAAATTGATTATTTATTACTTCGGGTTTCTTTTCAAGTTTTATAAAATTAACAGGTGTATTTAAAAATGCCTCAGTTAATTCTTTTGTTAAATAGTAAGCAGGTGCTGAAAAAACTTGAAATAATTTATTTCCATCATAGCTTTTAGATTTTTCTATAAAAGATTCAGCAATTTTATTCCAGGAATAATAGCCTTGAGGTGAAATATATTTTAAAAGAAAAGCTTTTTCAGTTTCAGAATAATCTTTATCTTCTAATAATTTTATTTTTATAGGATTTTTTTGTTTTTCATTAGTTGTTTCAATTAAACTTTCAATATTTTTATTATCAAAATTTTTTTCTTTTATTTTTGATTTTAATTTTTCACAATGCTTTTCAACTTGAACCAAACAAAAATCTTTCATTTTTTGTGAAAAAACTCTTCTTTCTGTAGATTTTCTATTTATATCATTCATTTGTTCTTCATATTCTTCATAAATTAAAACTTGCGCTTTTCTATAAATATCTGAAATAGTCGTATATATATTTTCATTAAAATGATCGTTAAATATATTAAATTTTTCTTTACCTATAAAAAGTTTATTAATTTCACTAGCTTTTTCTTTTAATATCGTTGTTACTATTTTTGGTAATTTATATTTTCTAGCTTTAAATAATTTTGAAGATTTAGATTCTTCTAATTTTTTTATTATTTTTTCATCTGGTTTAAATTCTTTATTATTTATATCACTTAAAGTAAACCATTTATAACCTAAATAACATTCTAGTTTGCCTTGTTTATCTATATATAAATCACCTAATTCTGCTTTTTCTTTATTTTTAATAATGTTTCTTTTACCTTTAGCAGCTTTAGTTATTAAAAAATCTCTATATTGTTCAATATGAGAATAATTTCTTTTAAGTAATATTAATCGTTTTAAAGGAATACCTGAATTATATCTTTTAAGATATGTATCCTCCCATTTTTCAACTAATTTTTTTGCTTTAAGTTTATCTTTAAAAGAATCTTTGTTTTCATATTTATTAGGTTTTTTAGTCATTGTATTTACTCCTTAAATATTCAATTTCTATAGCTTTTTTATCTCGTAAATAATCTTCATTAGTCATAGTTGACTCTTTTAAATAGCGATCATTTAATTGACACATGGCCATGTCGTATTCTTTTTCAGTCATTTTTAGAACAGCAAGGGCACTTTGGATCTATTATTTCGCCTTTAATTATTGAAGTTAAAAACAAAATGGCAACTATTGATGGAGGTTGTTCTTTACTAAACATAATGGTAGTTTTATTAGGTTCTGGAAAAGTAATACCATCATTTAAAACACAAACAGAATGTTCTGCATTTTCACAATCTTTAACCTGTGAAAATATATAACCATCTTCTCCATTGCTCATAGTTACTGGAGTTGGAAAAAAATCCATAAAGTTCCAACCCATTTCTTCAACACCCATTTCTAGATGTTGAATAAATTCAGTTGTGTTTTTTTGCGGGTTAAATTTAGTCATTAGAAAGGAATCTCTTCTGTTTCATCTACTAATTGGATTCTTCTAGGATTTATAGTTCCAAAGCATGAATCTTCATCATCTTCGAATGTATTTTTTCTTCCATTTCCATTTAAGTAAATACCTTCAACTTCTTCTCGTTCACCTGTTCGCATGTCATAAACTTTTCCAGTTTCAACTTTCATTTTTGCAACAGCCTTTAAATGGTTACAAAATTCATCAATTGAAGTTAGTGGAATAAACAAACGCATCTGTTTAGGATATTTTTGTTTGCTGTTTTCAAAAGGATTATCCCTAACTGTAAAGTTAACAGGAAGAGTAAGCGCTGGATCAAATTCTTGATAAGCCATAATTTTTAAAATGAATGAATTGGTGTAATGTTGTGTGCTTCTTCCCAAGCCAAAACTTGATGAAGCTCGTAGCGAACTCGAGAATGACCGATCGCTAAATGTGTTTTTGGTAATGTGTACCAGGACGGACCTGTTTGTTTACCAGCTTTAGTTTTATCTCGCCAACTTTTAATAGTTGAAGGTTTTAAACCATATCTAAAAGCTAGGTCTTTTGTAGTTAAATATTGTTTATCCATTAGCTATTTATTTGTTCAGTTAAATTTACATATTTAGCTTCTAGTAAATCAGTTAATTTACTGTATTCTTCTTTTGTTATCTTGCCTTCATTTAATCTATCGTTAAAAGAATCAGTATAAGAATCAAGTTTTTTAAGTTGTTTACACTCTTCAATAGCTTTTTTAGCTAGAACAAAAGTTGTAGATTTTTGAATTATAGGTGTTTTTAAATCTTCTTCTTTACCTTCTTTAGTTCTTTTTTTAGGCTTTTCTTCTTCAATTTCCATATTATGATCCATATCAGTTTCAAGACCTAGAATTAATTTAATACTGTATCTTCTCTGATAGGTAACGGAACCACCCCAAACATGAGCTTCATTTTTCTTTTGTAAATCACGTGGTGGAAGAAATAAAGGTAATTCACTTACTTCTTCATGTCCTTTTTCATGAACTAATTTAGTTTTTACTAAAGTTTCACCTGTTGGCGTATAACCAAAAAGTTGAGATAAATGAAAACCATTTTTATGTAATATTGGTTGTATTAAAGAAAGCATTTGTTCAAGTGGTAAATAGTCATAGCCAAATCTACCGTTATCAACATGCTTAGATTTTTCTAAAGAAGGAAATTCTTTTTGTGCTTTTTGTAATGCTTTTATAAAAGCTATTTTTGGATTAGTTTCAGTCATTTTTTAAATGCCCAATAAGGTATGCTAATAGTTTTAATTCCTTCGTTTGGCTTGTTATAGCCAGGCCAAATTCCAGATTTTACGTAAGACTTTATTCTTTTTAACGATTCTTTTTGTACTTGTAAGCCTTCTTGTATTGTTTCCTCGTCAAGTTCATAAACACCGATATTAAAAGGATAAACCTTTTCAACAGCTACAAATACAAACTTTTTAAGACCAATTCCTTCGCAGTAATGAGCAGCTTGAATATGGTATAAAAAATTTGCTACTGCACGTGAAAAAGTATCTTCATGAGCACCACCTTCAGCAGTTGTTTTTAAATCAATAATAGTGTCACCATTAATCCAATCAGCTCTGCATTTAAGTGGTAAATTTGTTTCTTTATGATCCCAGAAAAAACTTTGTTCAGGGGCACCATTAGAAAAAAGTTCAGATGCTATGGGGTGATTAGCTACAGCGTCACATATATCATTACAAAGAATTTTTTCTTCGAATGAGATAGCTTCAATACCTTTTTCTTCTAATTCCAAGATTTTTGCTTTTCCTTCTTTAGTTCTTTTATTCTCAATTACTTGATAAAAAGAATTAAATTCATTGGGTTCTAAAACTGCTTTATGCAGCATACTACCTAATTTAAGTGCAGCAGTTGGTGGTTTTGGTCTTGTATTAGGATTAAATTTTTGGTCCCATAAAGTAAAACCATTGTATTTAATTTCCGTTTTAATGTCAGTTGCGGAATAATCGAAAGATGATCTATAAACTTTTTCAGTTATAAATTCATCTTTAAATAAAGCGTTTGTCATCTGAGTTAAATTGAGATTTGATGTCTAAAATGTTTTCAAGTTGTTCTATTCTTTTTTTAAGAGTGTCGTTGTTATCAACTAATATATTTATTTGAGTTTGTTGAGTTTCAACAATTCCCTTTAATTTTTGAAGGCAATTATGAGTTGAGACAATAATTGTCTCTTTCATTTGTTCTTTCATCTGTTCTTTCATTTATTTAAAGCTGCGCAAGCGCGTTGTATTCCATTTGCACAATGGATTTGTGTACTTTTGTCTAAAGACGAAGAAAAGGCAGTGTAGCAAATAAAGCCCACTGCCATATAAAGAAATAGATTTTTCATTAAACTAAAGAGTTAATGTTTACTGGATCAAAAGACCAATCTCTTTCAACTGGTAATTTAAGTGGACCTCGTAAGGCTTTAATTTCATTAATATTGAAATAGCCAAACTCTTTAGCAAATCCGTCGACTAATCCGAAACAATCACCTGTTTTAGGATCATATTCGGCGACGTACCAAGTAAAGTTAGCATCTGGTGTAAACCATTTAACAATAGCTTGGGGCTCCTCTTTGGTTTTAATTGAATGACCGAGAGGGGGTAACTTCTTAAGAAGCTCTTTTGTAAGTAAGTTCATAGCGGGTTGAACATAAAATAAAGTACATATTCATTATGCACTGACTTTCAATAACTGTAAATAGCTATGCTAAGAATACATCAATTGCAACGCATTAGAGCTATTGACAGCTATTACTTATAAATACGGCGTATAATATATATATAACCCGCAAGTTATTCAATGAAACTAACTCAACAACAAAAAGACTTTAATTACAAAGTCGAACAACTTAAAGCTAACGCTAAAAAAGTTCAAGATTTGGTTGCTCATTATGAGGAACTACAAAACGTTAAAACACATTGGGGTTTTAATGGTGATTTATACCGCATCAATGCGTTATTCAATCAAATCTTTAATGATGAAGATGAAAGAAACGAATTAGATAACATTATCCCTATAAAATAATGCATTTAACTGATTATCAACTTCACCATTTAGTTTCTTTAGTAAGAACAGATATAAATGGACTTCTTTCAACAATTGATGATTATAAAGAAATAATCAAAGATTCAAAAAAGAAAAAAGAAAATCCTAAGTTTATAAAAACTTGTGAAAACACTTTATATAGATTTGAAAAATCTTTAGAACAAAGAACAAATCTTCTCCAAAAATTACAGATTAAAGCTAACAAACAATCTTATTTCAACTTAAAAAAATGATTAAAACTAAAGAAAAAACAATTACTGTTTCAAAACTTCAACATAGACAAAACCAAAGAAGTGGTTTTATTTCTTATTGTTGTGAGCTTCGTGTAGGTAGAACTTGCTACGCTGCTGTTGAACAAGAAGGAAATGGTGGTGATGAAAGAGTTGATTGGAACTCAACTGAAAACTACTTATTTATTCATCATTGGATTTTAAATACTCAAAAAGAGTTTTATAGAGATTCTCAATATGAATCTTTAAGATATTATCCAAAGGAAGAAAGAAACAAACAAGTTTTAGAATTTGTTGAACTATTTTCTGAAGGTGGTAAATGGGATAAAGCAGCAAAAAGAAAACCAAAAAGTTGGAAAGAAGCTAGAGAAATTCAAGAAAAACTAGGTTTCTTTGATGACATGGTTGGAACATGGACAACTGTTTATGTAGAAAACAAATTAGCTGATAGGTACTATTAAATGTCTAAATTAACTTTTTCTATCAATCTTGATAACGATATGTTTTATGAAGATGCTGCACCTGAAATTAGCAGAATTTTTAAAGACTTATCTGATTTCGCTAAAGAAACTACTATTTGTAGTTATAACCTTCCATTATCAAAGCCTATTAAAGACACTAATGGAAACAAAGTTGGCTATTTAAAAATTACTAAATAAAAATCATGAAAGCAGGACACTACTTAAATCGTGCTGAAAAAGCATACGAAATTCTAAACAAATTCCACACTAAAATGTTTGAATTAGGTGGAGAAGAAAGTGAACATTGGTGTGATGAATTAAACCATTGGGAAAGAGTTTTAAGACAAGCAATTGAATGGGGCAAAGATTCTGAAGAATTTACTGTTCTTGAACAACAAGATGACAAAATTGATTCTTGTGATGGCTACATTAAAGATTATCAAAATCAAATTAATTATCTTAAAACTTTAATTAAAAAAACTGAACAACGAAAAGTTGATTTATATAAAGAAAGATTAGATTTACTAAAAGAATATAATATAGATCATTTAACTATTGAAAAAAGATTAAGTGAATCTTATCCTGAATTTACTTAAATAAATCTGCTATTCTTAGTTTAGTCGAATCCTTTTAAGGATAAAATACCTTCTTTATTGCAAAGCTATTGAAGGGAAAGACTAACTTTTGCGGGTTGGGGTCTGTTCGACTAATCTTTACTTAAAATTAAAATTTGTGCTCCAGGTTCTTCATGTTCAGTGACGAACCTTTTTTTTGCATTTAACTGCACAACGGTGGCATCATCTGAAATAGCTGTCATGCTTAGTGAATCAAAACATGCTCTCACTAATTTATCAAGATCACCTCTATTTTTTGTAATTACATGTTTAGGTGCATCTTCTCTAAGTTCACCATTAGATAAAAAATGATACTGAGGCCTTGATAAACGAAAACAAATGTGGACTTCACAAGGTCCAGTTATCATTTCTTTATTAGCTTTTTTGATTTCTTTCTTTATTAAAACCCGCCATGACTTCAATCTTTTACAACTTTCAATCATTCGACCTTTTCCCAAGTAGACTTTACTTCCTTGCGGAGCTGGATTTAGCCCTTTGACATCAATATAAATTTTTTGAACCATGAGTTTTATACCTGAAAAAACGCCCTTTGTATCATTACCAACAGCTTTAAAAGGTAGAATTGATCCTTATGAATTAGCTGTTTTATGGGTTTTACAAAGTTACTATCCTAATATATGGCCTTCTTATTCAACTATTGCTAAAGATGCAAAAATTGGTCGCAATAAAGTTGTTAAAGTAATTAAATCTTTATGCGAAAAAGGTTGGTTAGAAAAAATTGGTAGAGTTGAAGATGGCCTTCAATCAACCAATGCTTATCGAGTTACAGTATGGCATGAATTAAAAGTTGAACCACCAAATAGGCAGTCTCTCACAAATACCACTACTCACCCAGAACTTCAAAACCCCAGTAAACAACCGCAGTATTTCTCAGATACTAGTATTCCTGAGATACCACCCCAGTATTTCTCAGATACGGGGGGTAGTATTCCAGAGATACACGAACTAAAACAAGATAAACTAAAACAAATAACTAAAACAAATAATATATATACTGATGAATTTAATGATTTTTGGAATCAGTATCAAAAAATTAAAAAAAGAGCCAGTGGTCAATCTAAAAAACTTACTTTTCAGCATTACAATAAACTTTCAAAAAAAATACAAAGTCAGTTAAAACCTGCTTTATTAAGAGCTATAGCTGACCAAAATAAAATTGAAAAAGATGGAGGTTTTGTAACCTGTTTTCCAAATGCTTTTAAATGGTTACGTGATGGTTACTATGAAGTATTTCTTTGTGTACAAGAACAAAAAAGCAAGTTAAAATTAAAGTCCAGGAACAAAAATGTTCCATTTTAAATCCCGCATCATGTTTAAAGCTACTCACATTATTAAAAAAACAGGTGAAAAAGTTGAATTATATGACCCTTTTCCTAATGATTTAGGAACTGTTTGTGTACTTCAAAATAATGATGGACCTTATTGTGGTCATCTTATGCTTTACCCTGAAGAAATAGAGGTCATTAAATAATGGCCTTTTTTAAAAGATCAGCTACTGATCGAGATTTAACTTTTCGAGTTCCAGATTACAATTGTTTTGCTTGCAATGATTCTGGAATTGTTCATAATTCTGATGGATATTTATCTAATGAATTACCCGGATATAATCAAAATCAAGATTTAGCTATTATTTGTTGGTGTCAAGCTGCTTATCCCCAAAGAGGAGATGATGGTTCAATTGTAAAATCTGGCTTTCGTGATGAATCTTCAACTATATGTAACAATGTTGGAGTTGATATTCCAAAAGATAAAACAAGATTAATTCATACTTTAAGAAAAGAAAGTTGGGAATCTAGTTGTAAAGAATTAAATAAAATTAGACAAGAAAATTTAAAAGGAAATAAAATGGAACTTCCTAGTTATATTCTTAAAGTTAAACAACAATTAAACAATTCAAAAGGTATTTTAAATGACATCAGAAAGACAGAAACCAGTGATTAAATCTTTAAAAAAATTATTGTTTAAAGCTGAAGTTATTGCAGCTGCTATTCGTGATAACGCTATAGAAGAAAAGATGCCAATTGAAAAAGACTTGATATTATCAGTTCATAACCAATTAAAATCAATAGACAAATCATTAGATTATGCAGGAAAAATCGGAAAACACGATCTCAATACANGAATTAAATCAAGATCCGAACAATGCTCGATTAAGAACTGANCGATCAGCNAAATTAATTTCTGAATCTTTAGAAAAATTTGGTACTGGTAGATCAATTGTTATTGATGAAAATAATACAATTATTGCTGGTAATGGAACTATTGAAGGTGCAAAAGCTGCCGGAGTAAAAAATGTAAAAGTTATAGAAACAAATGGAGATGAAATTATTGCAGTAAAAAGAACTAATTTAACTAAAGATCAAAAAGTTGGTTTAGCNATTGCAGATAATAGNNCATCTGATTTATCAGAATGGGANAGAGAAGTNTTAGAAGAACTNACTATGGACTACGATTTAAAGCCTTTTTTTGATGATGATGANCTATCACAATTATTAGGTGACGGTGAAATAAAAGATTTTGAAGGTTCANNAGAACACGGNGAAGCAGATTTTAGTGAATTTGATAANACTTGTCCTCGNTGTGGATTTGAATTTAATAATAAAAAATGATTGAAAAAAAANTTGGTGCTTGGNAACTATCTGATNTAANAGATATTAAAAAAAATAATTTAAATGTTTTTAGNTGTTTTCATTGTGGCGGCGGCTCTTCAATGGGTTATAAACTTGCAGGNTTTAATGTTTTAGGTGGTGTTGAAATTGATAAAGAAATGATGGCTATTTATAGAGCTAANCATAAACCTAAATATAGTTACNTNATGGGAGTCCAGGAATTTAATAAACTTTCAGAGATACCTGAAGAATTAAAAAATTTAGATATATTAGATGGTTCACCGCCTTGTTCAACTTTTAGTATGGCAGGCAAGCGTGAAAAAAAATGGGGAACTGAATATAAATTTAGAGAAGGTCAAAAATATCAAAGACTTGATGATTTATTTTTTCATTTTATTCAAACAGCAAAACTTTTACAGCCAAAAATAGTTGTTGCTGAAAATGTAAAAGGCTTAATTGCTGGAAATGCTCGTGGTTATGTAAAAGAAATATTTAGAGATTTTAAAAAAGCTGGTTACGAAACTCAGTTATTTTTATTTAATGCTGCAAAAATGGGNGTACCGCANGCAAGNGAAAGAACTTTTTTTATTGCNCGCCGNTCTGATTTAAATTTANAACCTTTTAAACCNNTNTTTAATGAACANCCAATTTCAGTTGCAGANGCATGTAAAACAATNNAACCTAATACTGAAGAAAAATTAATTAGTGATAAATTAAAAGAACTTTGGTATAAAGTAAAACCTGGTAAATCNTTTTCAACTGTTCACCCAAAAGGNCATTGTTTTAATATGAGNACTGTNAATCCTCGNTTACCTTCGCGTACTGTNACTGCAACTCANGGATTAGTTTATTGGAANAAACCTAGATATTTAAATTCTTATGAAATAAAAAGAATACAAACTTTTCCAGAAGATTTTAACTTTTTAAATACTGATCCATGCTATGTAATGGGTATGAGTGTTCCCCCTTTTATGACTCAGCGTGTAGCATTAGAAATATACAAACATTGGTTTCAAAAGGATAATTAATTAATGGCAGCTGCTGAATCAAGCAAAATTGAGATAGATGTCAGAGTACAAAAGCTTTCTCGTATCATTGCGCGAGGTGGTAGAAGGTCTGATTGTTTACGATACGCTAGGGAAAATTGGGGGGTGTCTGAAGCTACAGTTGATAATTATTTAAAGAAAGCTAGAGATGAAATTAAAAAAGATTGGGATATTGAAAGGCCACAAATGATTGCTGATTTATTGGCTCAATGTTCAACCTTACAAATGGAAGCAAGAAATGCAGGTCAATTTAATATTGCTCTTGGAGCTATAAATACTGCAGCTAAATTAGCTGATCTTTGCTCGTGAGTTTTTTAGATACTTTAAAACAAGGTCATGTATTAAGTGGAAATGGTTTATATGAACTACCTTCTGCAAATGAAGTTATAACTAAAATTCGAAATAATTTATTACCGCATCAAGAAAAATTTTGTGAAGATACTCAACACAGAAAATTAGCTTTAGTTTGTGGTTTCGGTGCGGGTAAAACTTACGCTTTAGTTTCAAAATCTTTTATGCTTGCAGCTATGAATGTTGGACATATTTCTGCGGTTTTTGAACCTACAAGTCCTATGCTCCGTGACATTTTAATGCGAACTATGAATGATTTACTTGAAGAGTGGGAAATACCATATACTTTTCGAGCAAGTCCTTTACCTGAATATGTTTTATCGTTTCAGGAAGGTACGCATACTATTTTGCTGCGTACAATTTTAACTTATCAACGTTTACGTGGACAAAACTTATGTGCAGTTGGATTTGATGAAGCTGATACAGTACCAAAAAGAGACGCGGAGCAAGCTATGAATATGGCTTTAGCCAGATTGAGGTCGGGTAATATTCAGCAATTTTATGCAACAACAACTCCTGAGGGTCATGGGTGGGCGTTTGAAACATTTGAAAAAAATAAAAAAGAAGATACAAGATTAATAAAAGGAAAAACAAGCGATAATCCATTTTTACCTGAAACATTTATTCCTTCATTAGAAGAAAATTATCCTCCTCAGTTAATAAAAGCATATTTAAATGGTGAATTTGTAAACCTAACTACAGGAGCTGTTTATTCTCGATTTCATCGAAGGAAGCATGTAATTGATAAATTACCTTTTCCAATTGAAAACGAAATTATTAAAATTGGAATTGATTTTAACGTTATGAATTGCAATGCAGTTGTTTGTGTAACTACTGGAGATAAATTAATAGTTATTGATGAAATAACAAAACAAGTTGATACAGATGCTCTGGCAAGAGAAATAGTTAGACGTTATGGTGGAAATAAGATTTTAGTTTATCCAGATGCTAGTGGTGCCAATAGATCAACAATCAACGCAAGCAAAACTGATATTGCTATTTTGCAAAGTTATGGATTCACAAGTATGGCGCTCAGAAGCAACCCACCAATTAAAGACCGAGTTCAAACCTTACAAGCACTCCTGGAAAACTCTAAAGGACGGGTGCGAATGGCGATTTATGCCCGTTGCCGACGCTTAATTGAATGTTTAGAATTACAAAGCTATGATGAAAAAACAGGTGATCCAGATAAACAAAACGGATATGACCACCTTAATGACGCTTTGGGATATTTATGCTACAGAGAGTTTAATATGATTTATAGTAAAGCAGGAAATAAAACAGGCATTAGAATTTATTAAAGACCTGATATTATTAAAATAAAACAATGTATAGTTCTTTTTTCACAAATAAAATAACTAATTTTGAAGTAGAAGTTACTGAAGTACAACAACAAAATCAGGCATGGAGAAATATGCAAAGTCATTGGGGACTTATTGAAGATTTAGTTGAAGGCACCAGTAAAATTAGAGGTAAAGCAAGAATTTATTTAAAGCAAGAACCAAGAGAAGAAGATGAAAGTTATGATGTGCGTTTAAGTAGATCAGTTTGTCCACCTTATTACGTAAGAATGGAAAGAATGTTGGCTGGTATGCTTACGCGTAAACCAGTTCGATTAATTGATGTACCTGAGAGAATTGAAGAACAATTATTTGATGTTGACCTTGAAGGAAATAATTTAACAAATTTTATATATAATATTTCTCGTTTATGTATTCGTTATGGTCATGTCGGTGTTTTAGTTGATGCACCTTCAAGTGGTGGAAGACCTTATTGGATTCCATACACACCACGAGATATTATTGGCTGGCGAACTGAAATAAAAGATGGTTTAAGAAAATTAACTCAATTAAGATTAACTGAAAGAATAGTAAAACCTAAAGGATTATATGGTGAAGAAACAGTTGAACAAATAAGAGTTTTGGAACCTGGAACATTTAGAATTTTTCAACGTAATAAAGATGGTGATTTTAAACAAGTTGAAGAAGGAAATACAAGTTTAGACTTTATACCTTTTTCAGTTGCTTATTCAAATAAAATTGGTATTTATGAAAGTAGGCCACCATTAGAAGATATTGCTGAATTAAACATTAAAAGTTATCAAATTCAAAGCGATTATGATAATCAATTACACATAAGTGCAGTTCCAATGCTTGCATTTTTTGGATTTCCAGCTGCAGCTGAAGAAGTTAGTGCAGGTCCAAGTGAAGCATTATCTTTACCTGAAGGAAGTAGTGCAAGTTATATTGAACCTAATGGAAATAGTTTTACAGCACAAAAAGAAAGAATTGATAAATTAGAATATCAAATTAATGAATTAGGTTTGGCAGCTATACTTGGGCAAAAAATGAGCGCAGAAACAGCTACAAGTAAAAGAATTGATAGATCGCAAGGTGATTCTACAATGATGGTTTTATCTCAACAAATTCAAGATTTAATCGATAATTGTTTAAAGTTTCATGCCGAATTTGAAAAACAAAGTGTTGCTGGTACAAGTTTTGTTAATAGAGATTTTGTAGATACAAGTTTAGAACCGCAGCAAATAGATGCTCTATTAAAAATTTATGCGCAAGGAATTATAGATCAAGAAGAACTTCTAAAGAAATTAATTGAAGGTGAAGTATTAAGTGAAGATATAGATATTGAAGAAATGTTAAGCAAAACTATGCAAGGTGGATTAATTGAAATAAATCAACAAGAAACAAATGAATAATGGCAATAGAGCAACAACAAATACCTGAAGCATTATATCGAAATGCAATAAATTTAAATAGATATGAAAATAGCGTAGCTCTTAAAATAGTCCAGGAATATAATAATATAATTGTTGGAATTGCAGACAGATTAAAACAATTTGAAGCTGGTGAACTTACATTAACTCCGGCAGCAGTTAATAGACAAAGAACTTTGTTATTACAATTACAAGAAAGTTTAGATACATGGGCTGAAAGTAGTTCATTAGTTATTACTCAAGAATTACAAGGTTTAGCAGAATTACAATCTGAATTTATACAAGAACAATTAAAAAAAGTATTACCTAGCCAAGCAACTAAAAATGCAGTTCGAACAGTTGAAATAAGTCCGCAATTTGCTCAAAGTGTTGTTAACACTGATCCGCGTCAAATAAATGTATTTACATTACCTGAAGAATTTGCAGTTCAGACAGGTACTATTCCAAAATTTAGTTTAACTGCCCGAGAAGGTGCTGTAATTAATTTACCGAATGGTGTAAATGTAAGAACTGCTTTTCAAAGAATTGCAGCATCACAAACAGAACTTTTACAAAATACAGTTAGAACAGGTTTACTATCAAATAATACTACTGCTGAAATAGCTAAAGAATTACGAGGTAAGTTAAATTTTGAAGCTACTGGTACGCTTGCACAAATAAAAGCAAAAGGCGGAATTGGAACAACTCTTGCTAATAATCAAATAGATACAATAGTTCGAACAAGTATTAATCAGGTAAGCAATTCAGCTATTAATAGTGTTTTTCAGGCTAATTCAGACATGATTGATCGTTATAAATATGTAGCAACTTTAGATAGTCGAACTTCTGCTATTTGTGGAAGGCTTGATGGTCAAGTTTTTGAAATGGGTAAAGGTCCGCAACCACCGCAACATTTTAATTGTAGATCAACTATTGTCCCCATAATTAAAGATTCCTTTTTAAAACAATTTGGATTAGAAGATGATGACCTGGAAGAAGGACTACAAAGACCTTCAAAAACAGGATTATCTACACGAGGTAAATTAGTTCCGGCTTCTGAAAATTATGCAGTTTGGTTAAGTAAACAAGATATTGAAACACAAAATAAAGTATTTGGTATTGAAAAATCAAAAATATATAGATCTGAACTTAAAACTAATAATCCAACAGATGTATTTCGCAAATTTGTGCGCTCAGATGGATCAACGTTAACATTAGAAGAGTTAAGACAAGCTAATGCCGATTAAAAAAGGAAAGTCACAAAACATTATTTCAAAAAATATTCAAATGTTAAAAAAAGAAGGTAAGACACATAAACAAGCAGTAGCTATTGCTTTATCAACAGCGGGTAAAAAAAAGAAAAAAACAAGACGAAAAAAGAAATAAATAGTAAACTATAAATAGTTGCTTTTAAAATTATGCCTGGACATTATGGTTCAATGAAACCAAAAGGTACAAAAAAGAAAAAAGGAAAAAAAAAAGCTGTTAAAAAATAATGGCAAAGGTAAACAAGCCAACAGATCCGGAACTGTATGCTCGTGTAAAAGCTAGAGTTAAAGCTCGTGTTAAACGTTGGCCTAGTGCTTATGCTAGTGCTCAATTAGTTCAAGCNTANCAAAGAGCNGGNGGAGGTTATACTACTGTNAATAAGCCAAAAGCAAAAACTAAAAAAGGTGCTAAACGTGGCAAGAAAAAAAAGTAGAGCTCCAGGTGGTTTGACCGATTGGTTTAAAGAAAAATGGGTAGATGTTAAAACTGGTAAACCTTGTGGAAGAAAAAAATCTGAAACAAAAAGAAAAGGTTATCCAGCATGCAGACCTACTAAACGAGTTTCAAGTAAAACTCCTAAAACACTTTCAGAATTATCACCTGCTGAAAAAAGAAAGTTTACCAAAGCTAAAACAAGTAAAAAAAAGATTTCATTTCAAATGAGACGGAAACGTAAAACTAAAACAAAAAAATGAAAAAAAAGCGCAAACCAGTTAATTTATCTTTGAAAAAAGGAGAAAGATCCAAAAAAGGTGGATTAACTGCTAAAGGTCGCGCAAAATATAACAAGGCAACAGGAGGAAATTTACAAGCACCTGTTACTGGAAAAGTTAAGCCTGGAAGTAAAGCAGCAAATAGAAGAAAATCATTTTGTAGTCGTATGAAAGGAATGAAGAAAAAATTAACTGGTAGCAAAAAAGCAAATGATCCAAATAGCAGAATAAATAAGGCTTTAAGACGTTGGAAATGCTAATTTTTTAAAAACAAGGTATATTAGGATTACTTTAAATTTTTTTTATGTCAGAAGAAAATCCCGCAGCAACTGTTGATGCTTCAGCTGAAATAAATTCTCTAAAAAAAGAAATTGAATTATTAAAACAAAAAAATAGAGAAGTAGTTGAAGAAAAACAAAAAATAACTTCAAATGCAAAATCTGTTGCAAATCTTCCAGAAGGTACAGATGTTCAAGCACTTATTGAATTTAAACGAAAAGTTGAACAAGAAAGATTAGAAGAAAAAGGACAATATACAGAAGCTTTAAATAAAAGAGAAGAACAGTTTCGTGAAGCTATTGAAAAAAAAGATATTGAAATAAATAATTTAAAAAATGAATTAAAAGATTTAAAATTAGTTACACCGGCTGTTAGTGCTTTATCTGAAATAGTTCATGATCCAGATTATGCAATGGGAAAATTGGATAGAGATAAAATACAAGTTCAAAAAGATGGAAGTGTTGTTTATTTGTCAGATGATGGATTTACAAGCAGGCCTATACAAGAAGCAGTAAAAGATAAAGTTCAAACATGGGCATTAAAAAATCAACCTCCAGTTGGGTCAGGTGCTCCTATTGGTAAATCAGAATCTGTAGGAAATATTGCTGGAATTGATGAAACTTTATTAAGAAGAATGGCTAATGGAGAAGATACAGCAGCTATGGAAATACATAAAAAATATGGACGTGAAGCATGGTTAGAAGCAAAAAAAATTGCTAAAAATTACAAATAACATTTTTCAAGTTATAGTTGTAGTAATAACAAATTCGGCTGTGCTGATTTGAAAAGCTAAATTGAGGCTGTGCTGAAATTTAGAGAGCTGTGCTCATCATTGTAAATTTTTCATTTTTTTTGAAATGGCAACTACTTTAGCGGACATTATTGTTCCAGAGGTGTTTGCAAATAGCATTATTGAAGAAACAACTTTAACAGACAGCTTTCTTCAAAGTGGCGTACTAGCACCTCTACCTGAGCTAAATTTAAGCTCACCAAATGGCGGAAATTTCGTAAACATCCCTTTTTATAAGGCAAATTTAAGCGGTAATTATTCTCGTTTAAATGATAGTTCTTCACTGACTCCAAATAAAATTGAACAAAGCAGCCAAATTGGCGTTGTTCTTACTTCAGGAGATGCTTTTTCTGCAAGACAACTTGCTGGTCAAAAAATTGGTTCAAATTCACCTGATCCAATAGCTGCTATCAGACAAAAATTAAGTGCTTATATAAACAACGAAAAACAAAAAGATTTGTATTCTTGTTTACAGGGTGCTTTTGGTTCTTTAACTGCAAATAGTAGTTCATCAGCATTATTTGATTTATGTATTGATTCCGAATCAGGCGACACACCAACAGCTTTAGGTGCTGGTACTGTTGCTAAAGCTCAATCTTTACTTGGAGATCAAGGAGACAAATTAACAACTATCGCAATGCATTCAAAAGTGTTTTATGCACTTAAAGAAAGAAGAGCATTAGATTATGTTACTAATTCAGAAGCAAGATTAGGTACAGCTGCAACAGGAGCAAGTACTATTAATGCTTTTGGTGGTTCTTCTGCCGGTGCTTATGGTGATGTTTCTGTTCCTCAGTATATGGGAATGAATATTGTTGTTTCAGACGATATACCTTCAGCAGGGTCAGGTTCATCAACGGAATATGCCGTGTATTTTTTCTCTCAAGGAAGCGTAGCTACGGGCGAGCAATCTGCTTTAGTAACTAAAGTTGATGAAGATGTTCTTGCATTTGAAGATGTAGTTTCATTTAAACATGCTTACATTTATCATCCTATTGGGTTGAAATGGGCAGTTACAACTACAAACCCAACAAGGGCACAGCTCGAAACAGCAACTAACTGGGAAAAAGTTTATGAAACCAAAAATATTGGTATCGTAAGAGCTACTGTTACTTCACCATTAGATTAATCATGGCTAGTATTTTCGAACTTCAAAATCCTCCTTTTGGTCAACTTACAAAAACTAAAGTTATCAAAACGGAAAATGGTGCAATGACTTTAACAACTGCAGAGTTGATTGAAGGAATTGTTGATGGAACACCTACAGGTAATAGGACTATTACAACACCGACTGCAGCTGAAATAATTACAGCTCTTGGTATTCAAAACAAAGTTGGTCAATGTTTTGAGTTAACAGTTGTCAATAAGGCAGCATCTACTCATAAATTTACTTTGACTGCTGGTTCTGGCGTCACTATTGTTGGTGAACCAGACATTACTGCTGATACTTCTGGAACTTTTATTTTTAGAGTTACCAGTTCAACAGCTGTTAGTGCGTTTAGAAAGTAATGGGAATAGCTACATTTCGATTAGCTAGAGAAAGGGAAGCTGCTTTAAAAGTGGCTTCTCAATCTTCTGATAAAATTCAAGTAAAGCCTAAATTAACAAAATCAAATGGCAATAACAATAGTACAAACTCCAGGAAGCGCAACAGCAAATAGTTATGTCACGCTTACTGCAGCTCAGGCTTTTATTGATGGTCTTATTGAAAATGATGATATAGTTGCTTGGGGAACAAGTACAACCGATCAAAAAAATCGGGCATTATTTAGTGCTGCTCAGCGAATTGATAGAGAAAGATTTTTAGGTGCAAGAACAAATGATGCTCAAGCTTTGGAATGGCCGAGATCAGGTGTTAAAAAACCATATACTTATACAAGTACTTACAATGCTTTGTATCCTAGTAATTTACAACCAGCTTTTTATGCTGATGATGAAATACCTGATCGCGTAAAACATGCACAAATTCATTTAGCAGTTTATTTAAATAATAATAAAGATGGGCTTGATTTAAGTGGGTTTGAAGATTTTAATGAAGTATCGATTGGAAATTTAAATGTAAAACCTAGATTTTATGGTGCTGTCGGTTCAAACAGAATACCACCTATAATTGAACAATACCTAACTGGCATTAGAATTAGTGGGCCAGCTACAATAGCATTAAAAAGGAGTTAATTATGGCTTACGAATACCCTTCAGCAACAATAATCAAATCAACTGCAGCTATAACAGGAAGATTTGCAAAAATTCAAGCTAATGAAGATACAGTTATAGCTTCATTAACTGCACAAAACATAGATGGAGCTAGTACAAGCATTACATTAAATGCTAGTTGCGAAATCTGTGGAGTTATTACAGGTTTTACTTTAGCTAGTGGTTCTGTTATTGCTTATCGTTTATAATGTCACAACTTTCAAAAGCTGCTAGAAAAGTATCTTCAAAAGTTTTAAATAAATTTGGCGGTAATATTACTTTTAAAAAAATTACATCTGGTATTTATAATGCATCTACGGGAACAGTTAGTGAAACTATTGAAACAACTGTAATTAAGGGAATATTACAAAATGTAAACCAAAGAGAAACAAATGAATTAATAAAAGAAAATGATAAATTATTAATTATTGCTGCTTCAGATCTATCTTTTATTCCTTCAACAACTGATAGAGTTTTGGTTGCTGGAATTGAATATCAAATAATTCGTATTTATACAGATGAAAATGATAATCAAAATATTAAATATGAAATTTATTTGAGAGCATGAAAAAAATTAAAATTCAGCAAATTGGTAAATTTTTTGAAGAAGAACATGAAGCTTTAATTCGTTTTGCTGTTTTTACTTTAGATTCTCGTATAAAACAAGTTTCTCCTGTCGATACTGGAAGGTTTCGAATGAATTGGCAATTAGCTGAAAATAAAAGAAGTGCACCAATTCAAGGTGGTCCATTTAATCCAAATAAATCTGCAATAATACCTGCTTTTAAAATAAATTATCAAAAAGAAAAAATTGGAAATACATATAGCTTAATTAATCCTTTACCTTATGCAGAAGCAGTTTGTTTTGGCACTAATACTCCTCCTTCCTGGAATAATACATTTCAATCAAGAGATAGTAATAGAAGCGCCGGTTGGCCATTGAAAGAAGTCGAATTTGTAGCTAGAAAAGTTAAAAAGGCTCAAAGTAAAAACTAATGGCTGCATTAAATTTAAATACAATTCGAAAAGATATAGAACAGCGATTAATTGATGAAATGGAAAATGCGCCGCCAACAAAAGTTGTTTTTGGTAATCAACCATTTAATCCGAGTCCAGGTAAAAACTTTGTTCAATGTTTAATTGAATTTACTGGAAGTGAATATATAACTTTAGGGGGAACTTCTAATAGTACAAATAATTTAACAGGTTTAATTACTTTTAATATATTTACAAAAATAGGTGTTGGTACAGGAAGCAATTTTACACTAGCCAAAAGAATTAAAGATTTATACAATAGAGTAAAACTAAATGACATTTTTTTTGATCCAGCTACTGGTCCAGCAATAATTGAAAATGCAGCACCCGAAGGTTTTGTTCAAAGTGTAATGTCTATTCCATTTGAAATTTTTGAAAACTTATGATTGAAATAACTGAAGAAATGCTTGATATTATTGAGCAATTAAAAGGAAAAAGAAATCCCAATTTATGGGATTCACGTTGTCAATCAGCTTTAGCNAGAAAAAAAANTGAAAAAGTAGAAAAAAATCAAAAAAAAGGATAAACTATAATTAAATTTCTTTTTCATTATGGCAAATGTTCGCGGAGAGGAAGGTTCAGTTTCATTTGATAATGGATCGGGATCAGTATCTGCTGTTGTTGGTACTACAGCATGGACTCTCGATTTAACTAAAGATGTTCTTGAATGTACTGCTCACGGAGACGTGTCAAGAAAATATGTAGGAAGTTTAAAAAGTGCAACTGGAACTATTGAGGTTCAATATACAGCTACCTCTGGAGATGCAACTGCTGAACTTTTAGCAGATATAAATACAAGTGAAGATCCAGCTGATGCTTCATTTAATTTATTTTTAGATACATCAGGTGCTAAAAAATACGCATTTAATGGAATTGTTACAGGTGTAGGTGCGGCTTCTACTGTTGGCGAACTTACAACTCAAACAGTAAACTTTCAAGTAAGTGGTGATGTAACCTTTGCAATTTAATTTATGACAACAGCAAAAGAAACCCGCACTGTTGATCTTTTAATAAGTGCCTTTGATCTTAATCAAAGAAGAAAATTTACTTTAAATAAACCTGACGGAAGTCCTTTAGTTGATTTATATTTTAAACCTATAACTAGATCGGATCGAGTTAGAGTTAATAGTATGGCTAAAGATGGAGATGCTTTAAAAGCTTCAACAGCTATGCTTTGTTTAATTGCTGAAAAAGAAAATGGTGAAAAAGCATTTATGCCCGGAGATGCAATAAGACTACAAAGAGAAATACCTGAAGAGGTTTTAAATCAATTAGAATTATTTTTATTTAATGTAGCTGGTGATCTTGAAATAGAAGAAGCAAAAAACGATTAAAAGGGGATAACTGGTTAAATTTTGAGTTTTTCCTAGCAACAGAATTGAAAATGACAGTTAGCAGACTTCGAAAAGAGCTAACACAGGCTGAATTAGTTTTTTTTGCTGCCTATTATGAAAATAAATGGGAAATTGAAAAAGAACAATTGGATAAAATAAAATAAAACGTGTAAACTAATAAAAAACTTATATTTATGGCATATTCAAGCGTTATTATTGATGTTGTTGATAAAGCCAGTAATAAGCTAAAAAAAATTAATGCAGCTGCTAATAAGTCAGCAAAAGAATTTGCAAAATTAGATAAAAGAGCTGGTGGAATAACAAAAAGATTTAATGCTTTAGGAAAAGTATTAGCTGCTGGTGCTTTATTAGAAATTGGTAGAAGATCAGTACAGACTGCAGCAGATTTTCAAAGATTAGAATTAAGATTAAAAATTTTAACTGAACAAACAGGAGAATTTTCAAAAGCGCAAGCTATAGCTACTCGTGGACAAAAACTTTTTGGTATGAGTGCTTCAGAAGCATTAGAAGGCGTAACAAATATAACATCTCGATTAAAACCACTTGGAGTTAGCTTAGATGATATAGAAACTACTTTTATTGGATTCAATACTGCTGCTAAGTTAGGAGGTTCAACGGCTATTGAAGCATCAAATGCTTTTAGACAACTAGCTCAAGCTTTAGGTTCAGGTCGTTTAGCTGGAGATGAATTTAGATCAGTTTCAGAGCAAGTTCCTTTAATACTTAAACCTTTAGCTGACGAACTTAATGTTTCAACTGGAGCATTAAAACAATTAGCTGCTGAAGGAAAACTTACATCTGATGTTGTAATACGTGCATTAAGAAAGTTAGGTTCTAGTGGTGCTGAAGATTTAAAAAAAATATTAGAAAATGATCCTACACAAGTATTTAAAAATTTACAAAATGAAGTAGAACAATTACAAATTGCAGTTGGTTCTGCACTATTGCCCGCAGCAAAAGCTTTAACAGAAGTTTTAACAATAACAGCAAAAGTATTAAATTTTTTACCTCCTGAATTTATATCAATCGCAGCTGGTATTACAGCAGTTATTTCTGCGGCAACTATTTTAATGCCAATATTAAAAGCTATGTCTGTGACAGTTGCGGTCTTAACTAAAAAATTTGTTATTTTAAAAGTTTTACTTGCAGGCCCTGTAGTAGCAGCAATTGCAGCAGTAGGTTTAGCTATTACTGGAATAATTGGACATTATAAAAAACAAGCTGAAGAACAAAAAAAATTAACACAAGTTCTAGAAGAAGGAACATCTAAACAAGTTGAAAGTTTAATGGAAGTTAAACAAAAAGAATTAGAAGCAGCTCAGGCGAGATTAGAAAATGCTAAACGTGGAAAAAGTTTAATTTATCAAGATATTGCTGATTTAAAATTACAAATTGAACAATTAGATAAAAGAAACGAATCTATGAAAGAATTAAATAAAATTATGGAACAAAATAAAACATATAAAGTTGGTGATTTTACATATGATACAGCAAGTGGAAAAGCTATTTCTGGTCCTGGAATAAAGCAAGAAGAAAGAACATTTGAAAAAGGTTCAGATAATTCTAAAGCAGCTAATAGTATAAAACTTTTAAGACAAAGGATTCAAATAAAACAACAAGAAAATGATATTGACAGACAACTTCTTGAAAGACAATTTGAATTTCAAAATAAGATGGAAGAAGTTATGGGTATAGAAGATGAAGGTTTACGTCTTGAAAAAAGTAAATTAATTCTTAAAGATTATCAAATTGACAGGCAAGAAATATTAAATCAAAAAGTAAAAGATCAAGTAAATATTTCAAAAGAATTAGGTGATACTTTAGAACAAGGTTTAGTTGAAAATATTAAAGGTGCAATAAACGGAACACAAAGCTTTGGTCAAGCTATGAGCAATGTTTTAAATAGTTTGAAAAATAAATTAATGGATAGAGCATTATCTAATTTATTTAGCGGTATAGGTGATGCTGTATTCGGTGATGGAGGAAAAAATAAAGGTATTTTGGGTGGATTTTTAGGCGGTCTATTTAAAGCTAATGGAGGCCCTGTTAAACAAGGAGGAAGTTATATTGTTGGGGAGCGGGGACCTGAAATTTTTACTCCTCGTGCTTCTGGAAATATTACTCCAAATCATGCAATGGGTGGATCAACAAATATAGTTGTAAATGTAGATGCTAATAATACAGAAGTAAGTGGTAATCAAGCTCAAGGTAATGAACTTGGACAGCAAATAGCAATTGCTATACAATCAGAATTAATTAAACAAAAACGAAGTGGAGGTTTATTAGCTTAATGGCGACTTTTCCTGCAAATATAAAACCGAGTTATAATAGCTCAGAAAATATTAAACAAGATTATATTGAAACTCAATTAGGTGATGGTTATGTTCAACGTCTTGTTTATGGATTACCTGCAAATAAAAGATTGAGAAATTTTAGTTATAAATATGAATTATCAAAAACAGATGCAAATACTTTAGATACTTTTTTAAATGCTAGATTTGACGCAAATATGGAACCGTTTGATTTTACTCCAGTTGATGAAACTTCTTCTATTAAAGTAATTTGTACTAATAGAAGAAAAACAGTTCCTTATAAAAATCGTGTTAACTATACATTAAATTTTTCACAAGTAAATGAACCATAATGGCAATACCTACTTCAGAACTACAATCGATTAATCCAAGTTCATTAATAGAACTTTTTAAATTAGAACTTGTTGAAGGTTTGCATTATGCAACTGGTAATCCATCATCAGTTCCTACAGTATTTCGATTTCATGCAGGAACAAGTATGAATAGTAATTCAAATATAATTTGGCANAATGAAACTTATCAAAGATTTCCTATTGCAGCTGGTGGTTTTGAGTTTTCAGGGTCAGGTCAAATTCCAAGACCAACATTACAAATGAGTAATTTAGGTGGCATTGCAAGAGATGGAAGCGTTTTATCTGTAACAGATTTATTAATTATAGTTAATACAACAACTCCAAATAATGATTTATTAGGAGCAACTGTAAGAAGGCTTAGAGTTTTAGCAAGTAGTCTTGATGCGGTTAATTTTCCTCCTAATGAAGATGGTGTTCAAGTAAATCCTTTTGGAACCCCAAACTCAAATGAATTACCTCAGGAAATTTTTGTAATTGATAGAAAAAGCGTTGAAAGTAGAGATACCGTAGAATTTGAATTAGTTTCAACTCTTGATACTGAAAATAAAAAAGTTCCAGCACGACAAATAACTAGGAATGAATTTCCTGCAGTTTCAACATTTTTAAATAGATAAAAATGGAACAATGGAAAATTGATGCTTTTAACCATGCTGAAAAATGTTATCCTTTAGAATGTTGTGGAATATTAGCCAAAAAAAATAATCAATTGGAATATTGGGAATGTGAAAATGTAGCTAAAGATCATCCTGAATATAGCTTTGTTATTGAACCTTTAGATTGGGCAAACTGTGAAGATAATGTGGATGAAATTATAGGGATTGTTCATAGTCATCCAGAAGGCGAATTTAAATTTAGTGATAATGATATTGCAAGTTGTAATTATTTAGATGTTCCTTTTTACCTTGTAGATCCATCAACACAAAGTATTATTCATATAGAGCCGCAAAATTTATGAAAAAAATAATTGTTTATGGAAGATTAAGAAAGTTTTTAGGTCAATCTGAATTTGAGGCTAATGTTGCAAGTCCTTTAGAAGCTATAAGTTTTTTAAACTGTAATTTTAAAGGTGTAGAAGAGCATATGTCTGTTCAACCTTACACAATTCTTTGCGGAGAACAAGTTATTTCTCAAGACCTAATTGGTTTAAGAACTGATGCTGATATAAAAATTATTCCTCTAGTTCATGGTAATATTTTTGGAATTGCTGCTGGTTTTCTTTTTAAATTTGTTGCTAAAAAAGTTGTATTACCAAAACTTTTAACAACACTTATTACAACAGTGGGTACACAAATGATAATTGGTGGAATAAATAATCTTCTTACACCACAAAGAACAGGAAATAGAAGTGCAGCTTCAGATATGGATAGAACTGACCCATCTGCATTTGCAGCAAACTATTCATTTACTGGCTTAACTAATGTTAGTCAAGCTGGAGTTCCAGTAAATTTAGTTTTCGGCGAAATTTTGGTCGGGTCAGTTACTGTTTCAAATGGTGTTGATACTGTTCAAGTTGAGGGAGAAAATTAATGAGTATAAAAGAATTTGACCAAAATACAACTTTAAGTAATCCTGATCTTCCATCTGATGCTCTTTCGAGTAAACAGTTTATTACCATTGTTGATGTTGTTTCAGAGGGAGAAATCGCTGGATTTGCAACACCTCATAAGAAGGGAATTGCTTCTACAAATGCTGCATATAAGACAGCTTGTAAAACTGATATTTTCTTAAATAAAACACCTGTTCTTAATATTGCATCTGATCTGACTGACGCTGAATTTCTTGAAAAAGTGCAAAATGTTGAAGATACAGATTTTAACTTTCAAAATACTGGCTTTGATTTTAGACTTGGAACCTCATCACAGACATTTATAAAAGGAATAAAAAATATTGAAATTGAAAATCCTATTGCGACAGCAGTTACAACATCAAGTCCAATAACTCACACAGTAACCGCAACTAATATCAATGCTGTAAGAGTTACTATAAGATTTGGATCTTTGCAAAAATTTGAAGATGATGGTGATATAAACGGAACAGAGGTGGAATTAAAAATTAAAACTATTGAAAATGATGGAACTACTACTACTGCTATTGAAGATAAAGTTAAAGGAAGATCAACTAATGCTTATTTTCGTGATTATTTAATTACTTTTTCAGATACAACATCTTTTCCTGTACAAATAAGAGTTGAAAGAGTAACTGCTGATAGTACAGATGCTGCTTTAGTAAACGCTTTTAGCTTTCACTCTGCAACTAATATTATTTTTGAACAAAATGCTTATCCTAATACGGCACATTTAGCATTAAGACTAGGAGCTGAACAGCATCCCAGAGTCCCTAATCGAGTTTACAGATTAAGAGGAATCAAAGTAAAAATTCCAAATAATGCCACAGTTAATTTACAAACTGGTGCAATAACTTACTCAGGAGTTTGGAATGGTAACTTTAAAACAAATAAAGAATGGACAACAGATCCAGCTTGGATTTTGTATGATTTGCTTTACAACACACGATATGGCTGTTCAATTCCTGAAACAAGTTTAAACAAATTTACATTTAAATCTGTAAGTGAATACTGTGGAGAAAGTGTTGATGATGGAGAAGGAGGACAAGAGCCTCGATTTGCATTAAACATAAATATTACGCAACAACAAGCTGCATTTGATTTGATTAATGATCTTTGTTCTGTAATGCGAGTAATGCCTTTTTATAACTCAGGCTCAATAAGTATTAGTCAAGACTCTCCTAAATCATCAACTTTTTTATTTACTAATGCTTCAGTTACAAAAGATGGATTTACATATACAGGCTCTAGTTTAAAAACACGACATACAGTTATAAATGTATCTTATTTTGATATGGAAACTCAAGATATAGATATAGAAACAGTAGAGGCTGATGCTGCAACACAAGCTAAGTATGGAGTGGTTATAAGAAATATAAATGCTTTTGGTACAACATCAAGAGGACAAGCAAGAAGATTAGGTAAATGGTTTTTATTTAATGAGCAAAATACAGGAGAGACGATTGCATTTAATACAACAATAGATGCAGGAGTTACAGTTAGGTGCGGAGATATTATTGAAGTTTCAGATTCTTTAAAAGCTGGAGTAAGAAGGGGCGGAAAAATTAAATCCGCAAGTGGAACAACAATAACTTTGGATAATTTTTCAAATACTGATATTCCACCATTAAATCAAGCTCCTACTTTGTCAGTAATGCTTCCAGATAATTCTTTAGAAACAAAAAATATTACAAATATATCTAATAATGTTTTAACTATTCAATCAGCTTTTTCATTAGATCCAAATCCCAATGCTGTTTATATTTTAGAATCAAACACACTTGAAACAACAACATGGAGAGTTATTTCAGTATCCGAAAATGATGATTCAACTTTTACTATTACTGCTTTAAGTCATAATCCTGGAAAATATGATTTTGTTGAAGATGGCACACCTTTGCCAACTAAAAGTTTTTCAACATTAACTGAAATTAAGTCTCCGCCAACAGGTTTAAGAGCTGAAGAAAAAATTGTAGAAATAAATAAAAGAGCAGTTACAAAAATAATTCTTGATTGGCAAAACGTAGCCGGAGCTTCAAAATATCGTGTTTATTACAGAGTTAATAATGGAGATTTTTCACAAATAGAAACAACCTCAAGTAATTTAGAAATTTTAAACACTAAAGAAGGTTCTTATGAATTTAAAGTATATTCATATAACGCTTTAGGAGAACCATCACCTACTGCTTCAACTTTACTTTTTGAAGCCGATGGTTTTTCTGCCCCACCAGAAAACGTGCAAAATCTAACTGTTGAACCTATTAATGATGAACAAGTAAGACTAAGATGGACTCAAACTACTTCTCTTGACGTTAAGTTTGGAGGCCAAGTGTACATAAGACATTCTCCTAGAACAAATGGATCTGGTACTTTTGCAAATTCTACTGATTTAGTTGAGGCAATTTCTGGAATATCAACAGAAGCAGTAGTTCCAGCAAAATCAGGTGAATACGTTTTAAAATTTCGTGATTTAAAAGGAAACTTTAGTGTTGGAGAAACCTCTGTAATTATTACCATTCCAACTTTAAAAGAAGAATTAGCTTTACCACCACAAAGAGAAAATCCTAACTTTAGCGGTTCAAAAACAAATTTAACAGTAGCTTCAAATATTCTTAAACTTTCAAACCCTAATACAAACCAATCAGGTGTTTACAGTTTTGCAAGTCCTTTAGATTTAGGGGCTGTTTTTAGTTTAAAAATTAATTCAATAATTTTAAGTAGTGGTGAAAATGAATCGGCTTTATGGGACAGCATACCTAATTTTGACATTGAACAAAGTATTGACGGCACAACGGTAGAGACTGTTAACGGAGCTTTATTTGTAAGAACAACAAATGATGATCCTTCGGGTTCACCAACTTATACAGCATTTAATAAGGTGCAAAGTGGTACATTTAGAGCAAGAGCATTTGATTTTAAATGTGAACTAGAAAGTGAAAGTAAAAATAATAATATTTTAATTTCAGAACTTGGATTTGATTCTTTTTTACAAGCAAGGACAGAACAAAGCACAACATTAATTGCATCAGGAGCAGGGGCAAAAGATGTCACATTTGCAGCCCCATTCTTTACAGGTACTTCAGCAATCGGAGGAAGTGCATCAGCTTATCCACCTAGTATCGGTATTACAGCTCAAAATATGGCTAGTGGAGATTTTTTTGAAATCACAAATATTACTGGGAGTGGCTTCCGAATAACCTTTAAAAATTCATCAAATACCGCAGTTAATAGAAATTTCAGCTATTCAGCTGTAGGATATGGACGTGGAGGCTAACAAATGACAAGAGTAACATCAACAGGAAAAGAAACCTCAAGTAATTTTTCACCAGATAACGGTACAGGCTTGCAAGTTAGAACTGCTATAAAAGATGTACTTGAATCACTCAGAACTTTAAATAGTGCATCTGGTGACCCTTCTGGCAATGCAAATTTAGCAGCTTATCAAGTGCACATTGACAGCGACAATGACACTTTAAAAATAAGAAATGGTAATAATGATGGTTTTGTAATTCTTGGAAATGTAAGTCAAACAAATTTTGGACTTTTAGCAAAAACAGGAGGTACTTTAACAGGTGTTTTAGGTTTGCCAAATGGCACAAATTCGGCACCTTCCATTCATTTAGGAGACACCACAACTGGATTATTTAGGAAAGGTAGTAATCAAATTGGATTAACTTTTTCTGGAAGTGAAAGAGCCTTTTTTGACCAAAATGGTTTAACTTTGTTAGCACAAAAAGATGTAAGATTTTCTGATTCTGATAGTACACATTATGTGGCTTTACAATCTCCAGCTACAATTTCAACAAGTTTTACTTTAACCTTGCCATCTACCGCTGGAAGTAATGGTCAGTTTTTAAAAGTTGATGGCAGTGGAAATTTAAGTTTTGCTACAGTAGATTCAACTGTAACCATAGGATCAACAGCCGTTACTACTGGAGGGTCAGCTGCTACAACTATATCTGGATTAACAACTGTAGATTCAACAAATGTAAACTCAACAACTACTAAAGCAACCACAGTCCAAACAAATGCAACCACTAGAGTTGCTCCAGAGATTGAAAATTCAAACGGTGCTGAGATAGCAAGATTTTGTAAAGCTTATGTAAACTTTAATGGTCAGGGGACTGTAGCAAAAAGGGATGATTTTAATGTAACTGGTATTACTGATAATGGTACAGGAACTTATAATGTTAATTTTGGAACTGCAATGGCAGATGCAAATTATACAGTGGTTTTAAGTCATGATTTTAGATCAGTTAATAATAGGTCTGTAGGTCTTGATAGTAATAATTACAGTACTACTACTTTTAGACTAACAATAGAAGATGCTTCGCAAAGTTATGGTGCTGGTTCAAGTAGAGTTGATTGTAAAATAATAGGGGTTGCAGTTTTTGGTAATACTTAATTATTATGATTATTAAGGAGGTAAAAGAATGACAGTTCATTTTGGTGATGGAACAAGTCAGACTTCGGCTGCAACATCTGTTACGGCTGCATTAGTTTGTAGGGCTTGGGTTAACTTTGAAGGGCAAGGAACCGTTGCTATGAGAGATAATCAAGGTGTTACTGGTATAACTGACAACGGTACTGGAAACTATAATGTTAATTTTCCAAGTATGGGAGATTCAAATTATTGCACTGTTGGTTCACATAACATTCAGTCAGTTAATAACAGAGTTTGGGGGCATGATAATAACAACTATGGAGCTACAAGCGTAAGAATTACCACTGAAGATGCCTCACAAGGTTATGGTCAAGGATCAAGTAGAGTAGATCAAGACCGTTTCTGTCTTGCATTTTTCACTTAAAATGCTGATAATATAAGCAAAAGGTATTAGTTTTTATGGCAAATTCAGATTACAGAATTGTATATCTAAACCCAGAATACGCTGGAGGCATATGTATTATATCTCCAGCAGATAACTGCTTGAATCCTGATACAGGTAATTTATTTACACTTGAAGAAATTGCAAAAAAAGATGTTCCAACAGGTGCTAAATATAAAATAATTCCTGTAGCTGATATGCCAACAGACAGATCTTTTAGAGATGCTTGGACTACAAGTGAATCAAATTTAACAGACGGGGTAGGGGCATGAGTATTATTTCAACAGATATGGCAAAAGCAAAAGAAATCCATAAAAAAAATATTAGAAGATCAAGAGTTACAAAACTTCAAGAACTTGATGTTGAGTTTCAAAGAGCTATTGAAACAAGTTCATCAACAACAGATATTGTTTCAAAAAAACAAGCACTCAGAGATGCTCCTGCTGACAGTGCTATAGATGCTGCTACAACTGAAGCAGAATTAAAAGCTCAGTGGAATACAACTATTCTTGGTGATTCACCTTATATCTAATGGCAGTTACTCCTGGACTTTATAACATGACGGTACAAAGAAGGTCCGATCATGCAATTCAATTAATTTTTAAAGATTCTAATAATAATGCAATAGATTTAACTGGATTTACAGTAGAAGCACAAGTTTGGGAAGAAACAAGAACTACAAAATATGCCGATTTTGGTGTTACTTATACAAATCGATCTACTGGAACTATTGATATTGCACTTACAGATGCACAAACAGCGACCTTCAGCCCATCAGAATTAAAATATGATGTATTACTTACAAACCCATCTGGACTTAAAGAATATTATTTAGAAGGTACACTATACATAAGTGAAGGATACACAGCATGACTTCAGTAAACATTACAACTACAAGAAACACTGTTACAGTCAACGAAGGTGATGCAACTGTTGTTACAGTGGCGACAGTTGGACCACAAGGTCCTAAAGGTATTGATTTAAATGAAGTTAACAAAGTAGATGGGTCTGTTATTTACTATGACTCTTCTTCTGCTACATTTAAAGCAGATGCGACTACTACCAAACTAACACTTGTCGATGGAGGGAATTTCTGATGGCTAACACAGTACGAATAAAAAGATCTACTGGATCGTCAGCACCTACAAGCCTTGCAAATGCTGAGTTGGCCTTTGCTGAAGGAAGTAAAACACTATTTATAGGAATTGGAACTGGTGGTGCTGGGGGATCAGCAACAACTATTGAACCTATTGGAGGCGAGGGTAAGTTTTTTGATAAAGACACAACAGTAAATGCAAATACAATTTTAGCTGGCCCTACCTCTGGAAGTGCCGCTGCCCCTACATTTCGAGCTGCTGTTTCAGACGATATTCCAAGTATTGCTCATACAAAAATAAGTGACTTCGATACTGGTGTTAGAACAAATAGATTAGATCAAATGGCTGCACCTACTGGTTCAGTTTCATTAAACAGTCAAACAATAACAAACTTAGCTGACCCTGTAAATACGCAAGATGCAGCGACTCGTGGCTTCGTTGAGGCTACAGCACAAGGTCTTGATGTTAAAGATAGTTGTGTGGCAGCAACAACAGGAAACATTGTTATATCAACAGCTTTAAATGATGGAGACACGCTTGATGGTGTATCTCTTTCAACAAATGACAGAGTGTTGGTCAAAGATCAGTCTACTGCAAGTGAAAATGGTATTTACAAAGTCGGATCTTCACCAGCAAGGGTTGATGACTTAGCTGCTGGGGCTGATGCGGCTGGTATGTTTACATTTATTGAACAAGGAACTGTAAATGCCGATAACGGCTTTGTTTGTACGAGTAATAAAGGATCAGCGGTTGTGGGGAGTAATAACCTTACTTTTGCTCAATTCTCAGGTGCAGGGCAGATCACGGCATCAGATGGCCTTTCAAAGTCTGGAAACACTTTATCTGTTGACCTAAAAGCAAATGGTGGACTTGTTATTGAATCTGCTAAAATTGCTCTTGATCTTGCTGCCAGTTCTATAACAGGAACTTTACCTGTAACTAAACTTACAAGTTTAACTTCTACCGTCACGGAATTAAATTTACTTGATGGTTTAAATTCAACGACTACAGAATTAAATACTTGTACAGACGGTGATACTTCAGCTACTTCAACAACTCTGGCAGCTGCTGACCGTTTTGTATGCAATGATGCGGGGGTAATGAAACAAGTTGCTTTATCAGACCTTGTGACTTTCCTTGAGAACGAAAGTGTATCAGGTTTTAACATAGATGGTGGTAGTTATTAAATTTAGCCACAGGAGGTAAAGGCCAATGGCTAATGAAATCAAACTCAAAAGAGGAAGCGGTAGCGATCCAAGTGCTAGTGATCTGGCTATAGGCGAACCCGCCATCAGAACTGATACAGGCGAAATATTTTTAAAAAAAGACGATAATTCAGTAGCAAAAATATCTGGAGGTGGGATAAGTGATGGAGATAAAGGAGATATTACGGTATCTGGTTCTGGCTCAAGCTTTACCATAGATAATGGAGTAATTACAAATGCAAAAGTTGCTTCCAATGCTGCCATAAGTGCAAGCAAAATATCAGGAGTAATGCCGACAACAGGTGGAGCTTTTACAGGTAATGTTTCTATATCTGATAATGCGATTGAGTTTGATAGCGATTCTGGAAATACCAATAAAGTTTCTCTTCAAGGGCCAAGTAGCTTAAGTTCAGATGTTACTTTTACCTTGCCTAATGCTGATGGATCGTCTGGACAATTTTTAACAACTAATGGTAGCGGTGTCTTAAGTTTTGGATCAGTAGATAAATCAACTCTTCAGTTTCCTGATGGCAGTACAGGAGTATCACTTAGTACACAGAATGAAATACAGATAAACTCGGCTAATCACAAAATAGTTTTTGATACTGATACAGGTAATACTCATCATATAAGTTTTGCTGGCCCAAGTTCTTTAACAAAAACAAGTGAGTTTACGTTGCCTGAAGATGGGTCTAATGGACAGTTTTTAAAAACAAATGGTAGTGGAGTCCTAAGTTTCGGATTAGTAGATAAAATAGAAGAAGGAAACAGCAGTGTTGAAGTTGTTGATAGCGGTTCTGGCTATGTGACAACTGAAGTTGATGGTAATGAAGAAATAAGAACTATAGCTGGTCAAACGACTATTAAGCATTTAAGAGTTGGCGAAAACTGGACAATGGCTGATGCCACTGGAAATGGAATTTCCATATTTACTAGCAATAGTAATGACCTTATTAAATCAACTGGTAGTAATGGTTTCAAAATAAGGGCTGGTTCTATACAACTTTTGCAGACAGGATCTCCTAACAATATTTATGCGAGTTTTAATAATAGTGGTTGCGATTTAAGAGTAGGCGGTAGTCAAAAATTAGCTGTAAGTTCTTCTGGTACATCAGTTACAGGCACTTTAGCTGTTTCATCAACAATAAACGCAAATGGTGGCCTAGATACAGACGGTGATGTTCAGTTTAATTCTGGCACAACCAACATGAACATATTGTTTGACGCTAGTGAAAAACAATTAGATTTTGATGATAATGTAAAACTTTCTTTTGGTAGTGGTACGTCTTCTTTTAAAGTATTTTCTGATGGAACAGATAGCATAATTCAGTCTTACCAAGAAGGTGAGATTAAAATTCGCCACTCAGCAGATGACGGTAGTAATGTTCAAAATTCCATAGTTAGCATTGCTGATGGTGCGGTTCAACTCTTCCATAGTGGAAATCAAAAATTAGCTACTGCTTCGGGTGGCGTGTCAATAACAGGAACTCTTACTGCCTCATCAACAATAACAACAAGTGGAAATATTTTTGCTACTAATGACAGTCAACAAGATATAGGAACAACCAGTGTTAGATTTGCAAACGGATTTTTTGATACTTTATATGGTGATGGTTCAAACCTAACTGGTATTAATACTGATTTAGTGTCTGACACTTCCCCGCAGCTAGGCGGTGACTTAGATACTAATAGTTTTGAGATAAGTTTTGATGATGGTCATGCTGCTAAGTTTGGTGACTCTAGTGACTTGCAGATTTATCACAACACCCATAATTATCTTGTTACTAGCAATGGAAACATTGAATTAAGGAGTACAGTTGGTTCAGACGAGGCAATGATAAAGTGCAAACCTGATGATGCGGTTGAACTCTACTTTAATGGCAGCCTAAAATTAGCCACAGCAAACGATAAAATTAATTTTTATGCACACGCTAAAGTAAATGCTGATTCAACTTATGACTTAGGTGCTAGTGGTGCAAGATGGGCTAATGCTTATGTCGATAACTATTACGGAAGTGGAGCAAACCTTACAAGTTTAAATGCAAGCAACATTTCTTCTGGTACGATTCCATCAGCAAGAGTTGGGGATATCACAGGAAACGCTGCAAGTGCTGACACTGTAGACATTTCTGGAATAACTACAAAC
>FUFK010044921.1_pt1 | contig 48124 bp, 23 predicted proteins | sample 1021851 | NCBI WGS metagenome assembly FUFK01 (sample SAMEA51879418, study PRJEB19060) | metagenome
TGACCGTCGAAGCGGGTACTCTGCGCTAGGCCACCGGTGTAGATATCCACCCATTCGGCGGTAAAGCCTGACTGCCCGGCTATGGATATCTGTACGCGGGCGCCCACCGTTAGCACCGTGTCCACGCCTTCGTATACGTCAGACCAGTAGGTAGTAAACCCCGTAGGTATGACGTTTGGGTTAAGGATGTAGGAAGGCCGGTTAGCGAACAGCTGCGGGGCGGCGTCATAGGTGAGCATCGTTAGCGTGGCGCTGGTCGGTTCGGGCTGTACGTCTGCCGTAGTTCTGCCGTACCGTATCTGGCTGCGACCATCTAGCACTAAGTCCCTTATTTCACCGTCTGCCACTTTCACAGACCATTCGTAAAGCATTAGATGCCTAGCCTTAGTTTTCTTTTTTCTAGCACGCTTTGCACGGTGCGCCCTACGCTGATCGGGTCGGCCACGGCAGCATGAACGTTAATAACTACGGGGCCAGCTGCAGGGGTGGCGGTTAGTGCTGTTGGGTTAGCTGACATTAGGGCGCGGCTGCTGCTGGCGCGGGCTGCCCCGGCTTCCCTGGTCGCCTGACTAATGGCGGCCCTTATCTCTTTTATAAAAGCGTCCCCGAATGTTTGCCCGGCAGCCTTGCCAGCCTTTATTAGTTTGTTTCGTTCCTTATCTGTCTGCAGCTCTTCGTCTATAGCGTTTACTAGATCGGTAGCGGCGGTGATACCTGCGGCGTAAAACAGGTCTGCGAACTGCTGACTTATCTGGTTATCGGTTTGGGCGGCGGCCTGCAGCTGCCCGGCTATCTTGTCTAGGGTGCCTTCGTTTACCAGCTTGGTTATGGCTGTGTCGGCTACGGCTGGGTCTAGGGCTAGTAGTTCGCTGGTAAGTAGTCGGGCGCCGTCTTTCAGCTGCGGGTTATCGGCTATCAGGGAAGCCATAGCCGCGCCTATCTTCGCTTTTACTGCGCTGTTGTATTCCAGTGCAGCGGCCCAGGCTGTCACGTAATCTTCAGCGGCACCTAGGGCGGCTTTCTCTGCAGCTGCAGTCACAGCGGCTTCGTTATCGCCGTCGGCTATGGCGCGGGCTATCGCTTCGTCAAAACTTTCTAGGGCGGCCAGGTGCTGTGTGTAATCATTTATAGCAGTGCTTAGCGTGGTGCTAAACGCGCCGTTTACTTCGCTTTCTAGGTCGCTCCACAGGTTTACTTCTTTCTGCAGTGCGGCTATGCGCTGGTCTGTCAGATTGCGGTAACGGCTAGTAAAGGACTCTAGTAGCTGCTGGTACTTTTCTAGGTCTTCTATAGGCACGGTGCTAGAGCTGCTGCCGCCGCCCCCGCCGCCGCCGCTTAAAGACTCCGCTAACGCTTCGGCTTGCTTACGCCTGCGGGCTAGGTCTTCGTCGAACTGCCGCCACTTAGCGCGGCCTGCAGCGTCTTGCTGCTGTATTTCTTTCCTGCTTAGGTCTAGTAGCGCGGCGCTAGCGGCCTGAGCTGCTGACAGCTGCCGGACTTGGGTTTCGTAATTGCTGGCAGCGCGGGCGCTGGCGTTATAGGCCGCTTCTAGCAGGCGTTGCGCTTCGGCTGCCGCTTCGGCGTTGCGGGCCTGTTCCTTTTGCGCTTCCCCTAGTTTCTCCAATAGGCCCAGGTTGCTAAATTCGTAAGCCTTGCTTATGAGAAATTCTAGTCTTCGTCCCAGGCCGCCGCTTTCTTCTGCCAGCTTCTTAAAAAACTTAACGCTCTCAGCTGTGGCGACTCCGAAACCGTAAGCGATACTACTAAGGCTCTCGCCTGTTTCTTTTATAACGTCGGCTGTGCCGCCTGGGCCACCTAGCGCCTGGTTTACTTCGTTTATTCCGAACAGAAAGCCTTCACCTAGTACGCGCTTTGCGTCTTCCAGTGAAGCGTTAAGAGTGCGCGTAGTGTTTGCTAATCCGTCTTGGGTTCGCTCAAAGTCGCCCTGAGCTACTGCAGTGTCTTTCATTATCAGGCTGTAGCTAGCTAGGGCTTTATTCAGTGGCGACAGCTGCCCCCCGACCATCTCCAGACCCATAGCGAGAGCTTCAGCTTTAACACGCGAATCCAGTAGGGTTACCCCGAATTTCTTTAGGGGTTCCATCTCCCCCGACAGTCCAGAGAAAATGGCCTGCGCCGCGTCGCTGCGATTTGAGAATGAATTTAAATCTGCTGAGAGCTTCACTAGGTTTGCTGAAAGATCGGCGGCTTCAGCCTCTGAAGCTCCGAAGCTCCGCAGCAGCTGGCCGTAGTTAGTTGCGGCTTCTAGTGCGGCGTTAGCCGACATACCTAGGCTGGTCGCTGCTGTCTTGCCGTAATCACTTATAAGTAACTGCGCCTGCGGCCCGAACAGTACGCGGGCTTTACTTTCGGCTTCGTCAAAATCACTAGCTAGCTTTACTGACTCTACTGCTAGGTCACTGATCTTACGGGCCATGATGGCCGCGCCAGCTCCAGCGGCCAGGAAACCCAGGTTACTTTTTAGGGCTTTACCTAACTTGTTTACTGTGCCGGTAAACCCTTTAACTTCCTTTTCAGCTTTCTTAAAATTCTTCTCTAGCGGCTTGGTGTTAGCACTGACGTAAATACTTAGGGTGTCTGCTCTATCTGCCATTACATAGTCACCCCGGTAGTTCCCAGTCTTTGAGCTTTGCGCACTGCTGCCGCTAGGGCTTGCTGGTACCTGCGCCGCGCCATAGGTTTAGCGGCTCTCATCATTGGGTTAATCCAGTAGCCCTTAGGGTTATGCCGCCTAGAAAAGCGCTCTATACCGTTGCCTTCAGCTGCGCCGTACTCAGACCCCCACAGCAGCTGCCCAGCCATAGCCCTTTTCTTCCTGCGTACTCCTAGGCCTACGCCTGCGTCTGGTATCCAGCGGGCGGCCTTGCCTTTGCCGCCCACGTTCTGTTCTTTGCCGCGTGACAAGTAGGCGCGGCCTACTATCTTCTTGCCGCCTATCTTTACTTTTACTATTCGGTCGCGTTGCACCTTAATGCTTTTGGCTACTAGCGGGGCCTGCGGTGGTGCTGACCCACGCTGGGCGCTAATGGTTAGGTTTTGCTTTAGCCAGGTGCCGATGCTTTGCGCTTCATCTTTGAGCTGGTCATTTATTCCTTTGGGCTGCCTGTTAAGCCAGCGCAGCGTCTTATACATATCCAGCTCAGTTATTTTCAGCGTGGCTACGCCGTCGCTACCCAGTTCCACTGTCACCGCTTAACACCTCCAAAAACGTTAGCCACTGTTCGTGGGTTAAGTTTTCTATTTCGCTTATTGGTCTTCTGGTCGCTATGGCTACGTCTATGACTGCCCTTCGGTATGACCCTGCGGGGTAGGGTCCACGCTGACTACATCCACCAGCTGCACGTTATCTACTTCTTCCAGCCATACCTCGAATGGCAGCCGGTCTAGGCCCGTGCTGGCGTAGTAGGCCAGGACCGCAGCATCTGTTACACCTGGCGTTTGTTCGTTCCAGGTGGTGATGCTGCGGCCTGTGTGGGCTTCGTAGTTCACTAAGTCCACTAGCCTTGTGGTCACCTGTTCAGTTTTACCGTTGCGCTCAATCTCTATAATTAACTTCATTTTGTCCCACCCTTACGGTTTTTATTTGGACTTGCTTGCGCTTACTTCTGCCACGGTGGCTGTAGTCGGAATTCCGTTTAGCGTCATCTGCACGGTTACTTCTGAAACCTGACCGGCTACAGCATTGACGCCTGGGCGTGACGCGACGGCTTCACCGGTGAAGGTGGTGTTTCCGTCGGTTGCAATGAACGTGACGTTACTGCCGTCGGTTGCTGCCGTCCACAGATCAGTGAACAGGCTATTAGTGTTGCCCGTGTCGTATGCGAACGTTACGGACAGGGTGCCGGACTCACTACCGGGCAGCGCCCAGTTTCCGCCTAGTGTGTTGTATTCGGCAGCCTCCGTAGTAAACGCCAGCTCAAAGCTAGCCACTACATCCTTATAACTGTTGCCGCCTACGGTTAGGTCACAGTCTGACCCGGTGTAAAGAACGGGTGATGCCATTTGCTTTCCCTACTCTCTCTCTAGTGTTATTTGCGCTTGCACTGGAACGTAAATGGTTGCCGCTTCGATACTTCCCAAGTCTGTATAAGTCGGCGCGGCTATTGGCTCTACAGCTATTAACCTGTTCAGCAGCTGTACGGCTATGTCTTCTAGCCCGGCCAGGTCTGCGCTGTTACTTGCTGGTGTTACTGCAGCCACTACCGTTAGATTCACGGTGGCAGCTCCTAGCCGCGTTTGCGTGATGTAGTCGCCGTCCCCAGGCCCCACCGCTACTGCTGGTAATGACCACTGGCGGGGGTAATCGCTGTAAACGCTGACCGGCTGCCCGTTCATGGTTAAGCCCTGCAGCTGTGCAGCTACAGCGTCGCGGGCCGCTTTAATTTCTCCAGCCATTAGCCGACGTACACCCCTGCAGCTTTATAGCTGCTAATCAGCCCGGCGATCCTGGACATAAGCCCTGGCCCCAGCAGGTACGGCGTTTGCACTTGCATATCTATACCGACGAAACCGCCGCCGGGGCTTTGCCGCTGCTGGAATATTTGGCTGGCAACTGTCAGCACCGCTTCGCAAACGGTTGCGTTATTGGTGTAATCGGCTGGGACTAAGAGACGGACAACTAAGTCCGTGGCACTGTTACAGACCGGCTGCAGCTCTTCGTCCGTCACAGTGTCGGGCAGGTCTAACGCGGCCCGCATCTCTGCCGGTGTTATTAGCGCGTCCATTAGTCAGCCTTCGTTTGGGCGCCGCCCGCCGCCGGGTGGGACCACAGCGACGGGCGGCAGCTTGTGTTTTCTACTTCTTGCCCTGCGGGCCGGTTCCAGCTTCGATCTTCACCACGGCGTCAGCCCGCAGCATGGCGACCGACGTATAGCCGTACATCGCAAAATCGAAGCCCAGCTTTTCAGGCACTGGAGCGCTGACGCTGAACGGGGCGCCCGGTGACTCTCGCAGCCCGACGGCCCGCGTATTCAGCACGTAGCCCATAGCGTCTCCCAGTGACGCATCGCAAATGATGTTAAGGCCAAATGCGTTCATGCTCAGGCTGGTCAGGTTTGCGTTACCCACTTCGCCGCCCGCATACGGGTATCCGTGACCGGCTGTAGTTGCGATAGCAAAGTAGGTAGCTGGGTTAAGCGTCACCAAGTTAGGCGACCATCCCGTATCTGCGGCGATGCTTGCGGCTGCGTCTCCCAGCATCTTGCCGACTGTGGAAGGCTCAACCAGTACCGGCAGTGTCGTGGTTTTCGTCGCGGTTGCCAGCAGGCCGACAGCTTGAGCGTTTGTCTGCCGGGCGTACATCTCTCCCAGCCGCTGCAGGTAGTCGCTGAAGTTGTACGGGTTACTGCGGGCCAGCCACTGGAGGGAAATATCATTGCCTGAAGCGATGGTGACCACGGGCGCTTCTACGAACTTGCCGCCGAAGGCGCCGCTGGGAATGGTGGTCTTCTCTGCAGACTGTGTGCCCATAGTTGGGTCTACGTCATCCAGCAGCCAAGTGGACTGCATCCCGAACTCTCCCAGGGCTTCGGCGCCGATTGCCGCCCAGGTAGGCCGCCCCAGATCGATACGGGCTGAGACTGTGGAAGGCACGCCGCCTACGTCGCTGGCCGGGTTCTGCGTGCCAATAACGATGTTAGTCCAGTCACGCTTTACTAGTGCTTCGCCGTATTCCCTTAGGAAGTCTTCGGCTGTTTGCGGCTGTGTCGGGCGTTCGGTTACTTTCATGGTGGCGATCGTGTCGCGTACTTCTTCTAGCCCTTCCCGCAGTTCGGCAACGGCTGGAGCTTCTACCGTCTCCCTAACCTCGGGTGTTTCTTGTGTTTCCTGCATCTCTTCGTACTCCCTAACTGCGGTTACTGCCGCCCCTGAGTAGGCGGGCATATGGGTCAGACTTACTTCGTTTAGCTGTGCTTTCATTCGCGTTACGTGGGTGCGCTGCGTGTCCCATTCGTCTTCGACTGGAACGAAACCGATACTTAGACCTTTGACGCTGCCGGTCCTAACTAGGGTTGCGGTGTCTGTGCCGCGCTGTGTCGCTGCTAATTCCATCTCGACCACTAGGCCGCCGGGCGTGTTCTTAGCTGCACGGATAACGCCCACCGGTTCGTCATGCCGCCACAGCACGGGGCTGCCGACGGACTGGGCCGGGTCTACGCTTTCGGGCGCGAAACTTTCCCGGTGCGCCCCTACGGTTATGGTGCTGTTGTATGGGACAGCGATACCGGTAACCACTGCGCAGGTGTCGCCGTCTTCCCGCTGTTCTTCTACTAGGTTTAGGTCTGTTTCCAGTTCTGCGTACTGCATTAGGTGATTCCCCCTATCGGGCTGCTGTCTACTACATCTGGCGAAAACTGCAGGAAGGCGCGGGCTTCTTCTAGGCTGATTACATTCAGCGGCACCAGCTGGGTAACAATAGACGTTCTAGCTTCTAGGGTGGTGCGCATAAATTCGGTAAAGTCGAACGCTACTAGGTTGCTGCTGTAGGTCGGGGTGCAATCCCGCATAGATAGCCGCTGGCCTATCTGTTCGCAGTAGTCCAGCAGCGTAAAGTTTTTCAGGTCGGCCCGCATATCTATACGGTTGCTGTAGACCAGGGAAGACCCGCCGCCCGGCGTGTTCGCGTTTATCCAGTTAGCGTCAAGGCTGAACAGGCGGGCAATCTCTAGCGCTGCCTGGTTGCGTGCTTCTATTAGTTGTATTTCTGCGCTGTTCCAGCTGACGGCCTGCAAATCTATAACGCTGTTTAGGTAAGCGGTGGTGCGCTGTTCGCGGGCTTTCTCATATGCGCTTACTAGGTTTTCTACCGCTTCGGGGTCTAGGTCTGCGCCGCTGTTTTTCAGAACAGCCGTGGGCATCGGGGTAGATGCGTAACGCTGCACGGCGTCTTCTAGTGCAGCTGCAGTGCCTAGGACTTTCGCGCCCCATTCCAGCACGCCGCCTTTCCAGCCGGTAAAGCAAATGACTTCACCTACTGACGCGCCCGCTGTTTCGGGGCTGGACTTTGGGTAGCGGCGCGTCACCATATCGTCCAGAGTCACGGCTACTTCGTCGGGGTGTTCGGGTAAGTTGTCTTGCACCTGATCGCGGCTAAGAACTTTCACTGTGCGCGGGAAGCCTTGAGACGTTAGCGACGTNATGACCCAATAAGCCTGCCCATATAACACCAGCTGTTCTACTGTGTTGTTAATGCTGGCCCATCGTGTTTGGTCTACTTCGGGCTGACGTATTAGGCGGGGCTGGTCGGGGCTTGGCTGGTCTTGCCGGTAACTGACAAGCGGCAGGTTCGCGATAGTGCCGCTGATTAGCCGCAAAGCCCTAACGAAAGCTGGAATATTACGGGCGCTGGCTTCGTCAATTATGGCGGCGTAGCTGGGCCACGGCGGGATGCTGACGCGGGGCGTATGCGCCTGCGGGGTGGCTTCGCGTTCCTGCGGCCCGTAAGTCAGCCAGTCAGCCATTCGGCTCAGTGTTCCCATAGGGAAATCGTAGCGTAAACGGTTACATTTGAGGAGCTGCCGGCCAGCTGTCAATATGCCTTTATTTTCAGGGAATTTTCGGGGTGTAAGCGCTTGCAGAAAATGTCAGGGAACCGGGCCGCCCGGCATATCGTCCAAGTAGCGTAAGACCCCCTAGCGAGAGGAAAAAACAGTGAACAAGCAGAAAGCCATAAGTGAGCAGAAAGACGCTGCCCTTCGGCTGCTACTCCTAGCCGCCGAAGCCACCAGTTACGGCCATTTTGACGTTGCCAGGCGCCGAGCGCAGAACGCGGCGCTAGCGCTCAGCTCCTTGCCAGTTGTGGAGCTGGACGAGGACGAAGACCCCTGGACACCTGACGATTCCGTATGCCCACACGGCATGGCCCTGTGGCTGTGTGTCTCGCCAGCAGGTACCCCTATGGACCCGCACTATCCCGTACACCTGTAAGACCCCCTAGCGAGAGGAAAGAACCATGAAAATTCGGAACCACTACACCAGCTACGAAGTGATGGTGACTAACCCACTTACTCAGAAAAGCTACTGGCTGCCCCGCCATGAGCGCGATCACCAGGGGCAGTGGTTTTACCGTGGCGCCTGCACCTGCGGTTTTGAGACTGAAGGCACGCTGAAGCTGAATGAAGCCCGCAAAGGCATTAGGCGGCACCGTGCATCCCTGATCGCTGACCCCGATGCGGTAGCCTCATAGGCCCCCGCTAGGGAGACAGGCCCCCCGGTTTTTTCCGGGGGGTTTTGTCTTGCCCTATGCCGACATAATCACCGGCGCCAGCTTCGGCGTAGTGGCCTGGTAAGCGGCGACGCTCAGAGCTACCAGCGGCGCAATACTGGTTTTAGCTTCTAGCCTGCGCCATGTTTCCCGGTCGCCGGTCTGTTTGGTTAGGGCGTTATCTACTGCGCTGTTAAGGCGGGAATCGTCGGGGTGAGCTATCCGTTTTTCCCTGACTAGGTTTTTCAGCCTGGCTACGCTGTTTGCGTAGTCGCTGGCACTTAGTCGGGTCCAAGCTATGCCCAGCTGCTGGCCCTCCGGTATCAGGAACGCTAGCGGCCCGGTAGTGGTCACGGCTACTTCGCTTTGGTGCTTTCGGGTCAATTCGGCTAGGCGCGGCAGCAGCCAGTCTGTGTTAGGTCGGCTGTCCACTACTTCGGCCACTAGCACCCCTTCGGGGTTAAGCCACGCCGCCACGATTGCCGCTGACTGGTGGCCCGGTTCAGCGTCGCAGCCGAACACCACCGGCGCGTCATTCGGTATGCGTTCGGCGCTTGCCAGCTCAGCCCAGTTACCGCGCCATGACTGTTCCACTTTGGGCCAGCAGTTGCCGTAAGCGCGGGCGAACAGGTCGGGGCCGTGCAGGTCTAGGGCGCTATGCAGCGTGGCTTCTTCGATCAGGCCGCCTAGCCCGGGGTGGAAGCTGTGCCAGGTGGTGGCGTCGCAGGGGTCTAGGTCTTCGGGGCAGGCCCATTCCAGGTGGCAGATTTCGGCAGCTGGGTCACCGGTGGCTTCACGGCCCCGCCGTACCCAGTCCCTAAACCAAATACTTTCGTCTGTGCCCGCAGTGCTAACGAACAGCAGCTGCCGATTCGGTCGCGTCGCCTGCGTCGGCTGCACGGCCTGTATAAGACTCTCCGCTTTATCGGGCAGCAGCTCCCAGCATTCGTCGAAGACATACGTATCCGATTGCCTGCCGTGCATGGCCTGTTCTTTACGCACCACCGGTAGCAGGGTGCTATTCATGCTAGGTACCTGCAGCTGCTCCACCCCGAAACCTAGCCGCGTCTTAAAGTGGTCTAGGCCGATGCCCGCGCCTATCAGGTCTACCCAACTAGACCAGGCGTAGCGGGCGTCTTTCAGGCTTTGCGCTGTGTAGTAGCCCCGGTAACCACGGTAGGCCAGCAGCCGGTAAATAAGCAGGCACCCAAGCATCGTGGTTTTACCTGACTGGCGCGGCGTGCTCACCACCGCGACCGGGTACCGGTAGCCCCTACCATGCCGCTGTGACAAGACAGAAATAGCGTGCCGCTGCCACGGCAGCAGCTCCAGCCCTAAGGCCGCCGCTACTTTAAGCGTTCCGTCTAATTCGTCGGGTAAGCCCTGGTGCGCTGTCCCATACAGCGGCTGCATTACTTCTGCAGCTGAGAAACTAAATCAGTAAAGGCATCACCGTCTTTAGCCGCTGACTGGTCATACGCCTTTAGTAAACGCTGCAGGCCAGCCACCGTGTAGGCCAGGTCTTTGCTAGCGTGCGCAGCTCCAGCCTCACACTCAGCTAGCGCAGTATCTACCGCTACAGCTGCAGCCCTGATAGCAGCAATAGCAGCAGCGTCCCTAGCTGGGTCCAGTAANCCCTCCTGCTGCCAGCAGTCCAGGGTCAGGTCTACACTGTTTAAAGTCTTCACGGGTAAGCCTTCCTGCGTCTCGCCGGTTTCCCTCTGTTCTGCTCCAAAATGTAGCAAATTTCCCAGTTATAAACTGCAGGGGCGTGGGGCGGGTGGCTACCAGACATAAAAAAACGTTGGTTTGCTGAACTTATCACCATTTGCGGGATGGTCGGGGCACGCGACGCGGTAGCGGCTTGTTTCCCCTGCGCTGGTTGCATTGCCGGTGAGCTGGGCGCAGGTTCCAGGTTTCGTGGCTGCCGCCTTTGCTTTGCGGTATCAGGTGATCCAGTGTGAAGTCTTCGGTTATCTCGCCGCCGCATAGGTGACACAGTGGGCCGTACTGGGCTAGCACCTGAGCTTTAACGGTGGCCGCTTGCTTACTGTTCTTCAGGTACCAGCCGGGCATAGGGTTACGTTATCTCAGTTTTTCCCGGTCATGCCGGAGGCTGAAGTGGGCAGGGGACAGACCCCCCTAGGGAGGGCCTGCACCTAATTTCCTGCCGTATGGCGTCAGCGGTTTAGGTTCTTCGACCGAAGCTCAGCGCTTCCAGATACCGGGATGTGCACCGGGGGCAGCCGCGTGGGCTGCTAATGCCGCTACCGGGTCTGCCTTCATCCGGCCCCTGGTGCTCAGTAGTTGGCCGTTCGGCGGCCAGCCTTGCCCTATTGGTACGCGCTTGGACCTGCGCGGGTCTCGCCTGTGCGGCGTGCTATTCGGTTAGTTCCCATTCGGGGAATAGTTCGCGGTGTGAGGCTATTACGTCTTGCTTATCTTTGGCAAGGGTCAGGTGGCAGTCACCTAGCGCGGCGCGTAGCTGAGCTGGTGGCATGTTCAGGTATAGCGCTAGGCGGCTTATCTCCACTGTGGCAGCTATTAGTCTGTCTTCTGCAGCTGTGGTCTTCATCGGCAGGCCGATGGTAGGGGCTGCCAGTGCTTCAGGCCGTTAGGTGTTCCGTTAGCGACGCGGTAGAACGCAAAGTCTTGCCAGAATCGCGGCCAGTAACGAATGTTTACTTGGTCTAATTCGTTCAGCATCTCTAGTTTTTCGGGGTAGCTGCGCTTGGTTTCTTTGCGCATCATATGAACTAGGCTGCTGCGCCAGCTGGAGTCCAGGAACTGGTACGCCCCACGGGCGCTGCTACGGGGGTTTTTGGCTGTGTAGCTGAAGCCGCTTTCCCTGCGCATGATCGCTTCCCTGCAGGGTGCCAGGTCGGCTGTCCAGTGTTCGCCCCGGTATTTGCTCTTGCGCATCTCGCTAGGTTCGTCGGCTGCGGCTGGTAGCGCTGCGGCTGTGACTGCGACGGTGACGGCTAGGGCGCCCAGGAAGCTATACGGCCTGCGCACGGTCGCCCCCCATTTGTTCGTGCAGGGCGTGCAGCTCTGCTTCTAGCTGTGTCGCCATGCTGCGGGCCTGTTCTGTNAGGCGCTCTTGCTCAGCTAGGTTTAATTCTGCCTGGTACAGATTGCGGTACAGGCTGGCGGTTTCTGTGCGCAGCTCCTGCACTGTCTCCAGTGCTAGGCGTAGCGCGTAATCGTGGTCAGGGGTTTCGTATGGCATTAGAAAGGTACCTGCGTCCATTCGCTGTCGTCTTGGTCTTTGCTGCGTGTTGGCTGTTTGCCGCCCAGCTGTGTTTCTTTCGCGGCTATCAGCTTGTCTATTAGGCCGTTTTTCTGGCCGTGGTCGCCGCTGGCTTCGTACTTAGTCCACAGTTCCGGCGGCCTGTATTCGCCTAGGTGGTCGGTCACGATGTTTACGGCGTCGGCTACTTCNCCTAGTAGGCGCTTGCTTAACGCTAGTTGTCTTTCTGTTAGCGGCGTGGTGGCCCGGTCTTTGGCTTTCGGTCCTCTGGCGTTGCCTACATCGTGCCGGGTGCCAGGGTCNAGGGCTGCGTCTTGCATCTCTTCCCTACTGGGCCGGGCGCCTACTTTGCTGTAAGCCAGGTTAGCTAAGGCCCTGCCTATGCTGACTGTTTCGACCATCTCTAGCGCCTTTGGCCGCGTTAGTAGGCCGTGGGCGTGACCGGTGGCAGCTGGGTAGGGGTCGGGGTCAATGTCGCGGTAAACGCTGGCCCTAAACGTGGCCTGGTCGCCGTCTAAGCTTATGCAGTCCGTGGTTATGCGTCCCTGTGGGTGGTCGGCGTAGAACTTCCTTATACGTTCTTCCACCGGTTCGTAATCCTCAGGGATGAAGGCGCTCATTTTTTGCCCCATATACGCACGGGCCTGCCGTGACTGGACTTACGCACACTGGGCGTATAGCCCAGCGGGTAGGTTAGGTCAGCTGCAGCTAGCCCTCTGATAAAGGCGCCGATCTGCGCCGGGTGGCCGTCAGGGTGGCCTATCGCTTCTAGTAAATCGTCACTGGTGAAGCTTTGAGCTGGGGCCATGCGGTTAAAGAACTGGTGCGCTTCGTGCCACCAGCGGGGGTCTTTCTTTGCGGCGTCTCTGCCTTTCGCTCCAGCTTCGGCGCCGGTTTTGGCTGTGGCGCAGTAGCGGCACACTGGCCCGGCGCAGGCGTGTTTAGGTTCGTCGTAGTCCACTAGGTCAAATAGGTGCATACGATTGCCTTCCCGTCGGGGGGCAGGCTACTCTTGTCCTGCCGCTATTTCCCGTGGCAACAATAACCCGCCCTGGGCTGCCTTCATCCTCAGGGCGGGTTATCAGCGTGTCGGGGCTAGTGCTTTCCTTCGTGCTTCGCGTAGTCGCACTCAATACCCTTAATGTAGTAATCCTTGCCGTTCAGTTCTACGCCGCAAAGCCAGAACTGCGTATGAGCGACTATGGACTGCCACCGGGGTAGGTTGCGTTCTGCGTGCAGGAGCTTTCCAGATTTCTTGTAATCTGTGCTCCAGCTCGTAGTCTTACTAGCTACCCAGCTGTGGCCGTATGACGAATAGTCACTAAGTATCCAGCCCCCACGGGGTATGTCGTCCCACCAGCCCTGGTCTTTCCAGTTCTTGCACCGGTGAAGGAACCTGCCGTGCTGCTGCATACGGTCGGCTAGCACTTTGGCACTACTGCCCACACTTGGAAGGCCGTACATTTGCCTGCTGCTGGCTAAGCAGTGGTTCTTCCAGCTGCCGCCGTTAGCTGGGTCTTTATCGGGGTGCGCGTCGGCCCAGTTCATAGCGGCTTTAACGTCGCGTGGCGTGTGCGTCCACTTGTTACCCATCTTGCGGCCCCCCATCTTCGACGTATTCGCCGTCCCCTTCAGCGTCTGTGTCGTCAGGTTCGGGCGCGTCGCTGGTTTCTACGTCCACCGGTTCGTACTCTTCGGGGTCATTCGTCATCGTGCTTTCGCCTTTCGTGATCGCGGCCCAGCACGTTACCCACCACAGCGCCCAAGATTGCGGCGAAGGCGGTTAGTGCTGTGTCGCTTAACTGTTCTTGCCGGACTGCTGCACCTAGCGCCAGGATCACCAGCGTTAGGGGCACTGAATAGGCCAGGATGACGCGGGCGCTTTGCCTATGCATCGCTGGCCTGGAATGTTTGCGTAGCTGCTGCGTAAGTGCCGCCGACTTCGGGCAGGTTCGTGCTGTGTTTAGACCATAGGGTTACATCGTGGCGCTGGCCGCCGACGGCCTGCCCCTTGCCTTCGATCAGTTTTCCTTCCACTGTCCAGACGCCCCGGCTCAGGCCTACGGTGGTGATTAGGTAGCGGGCGCTATTGCTGTCTGTGCAGTAAATCGTTAGCGTGTCGCCGGGCTGGGCTTCGTCCCAGTGGCTCATAGTCTGCGCTAGTCGGTCAGTTTCGTTTATATAAAACGTGTTTTGGGAAGTGTGGAAAACGTCTTGGGCGCAAAAGTGCGAAGGCTGCGGCGGGTTTATGCCGTCGGCTACCCAGGTGCCGGTACCTAGGCTGACTTCTTCCCCTGAGCTGTAGGGGATGAAGGCGTAACCGGTGACGGCTTTGGCTTCGTTAGCTAGCCAGTCGCTGTCCGCTACTTCTACGTTCTCTACTGTCTGCGTGTTTGTGTTTACTCTTGCTACATACACTGCCTGCCCCATATCTCCCACCCTTAAGCAATTCGGTACCGAATAGCGCAATAGCCCGGCAGCCCTGGGCCGCCGCTGTTAGGTGCGCCGACGCCGCCGCGACCGTAAAGCGATTCTGAGTAATTTCCGGCGCCACCGTACTGCTGGTCTGTGCCGCTAATGCTGTTAGTTACGGGTACCTGGGTGCGGCCCGGCTGCATACTGAAACCGAACGCCGTAGTTACGCCGCCGAATTGGGCGTTATTTTGGCCGCCAGCGCCGCCCGCGCCGATGACTATTGGGTAGGACTTATTCTGCAGGTTTATGTCTTGGTCAGTGTTGTTATCGGGTGGGTAAACCTGAGAGCCTGAAGCGTAAGTGCCGGGGTAATAATTGGCCCCGTTCCCCCCGCCGGTCATTAGGACTATAAACGGCTGCGCACTGTTCGTTACTACTAGCGTGCCGTTAGCTGTAAATTCGTGCAGGCGCCAGTTCTGGCCGTCTATTTGTATGGTGCTCTCCGTGCCACCGGTGGCAGCGTTAAAAGCGTCCCAGTCAAGAACTTCGTCTGACGCTTCCTGAAGGTAAACGTGGTCTTGCTCATGGCCTTTATTACCGGCGACGGCTACAGCTGGCAGCGGGGTAACGAACGTCTGCCCGGCTAGTTCGGCTAACGCCTGCAGGTCGGTCAGCGCAGCGTTATGCCACGCGATATGGCCGGGGCCGTTTTCTACTGGTTGGACAACGGTAGGAACGTAGCCGAACCGGGCGCCAGCTTCTAGTAGGTTTTCGTATATCCACTGGTGGCTAGTCATATGGTTTCCGGGCAAGCCGGGCAGGGGGCCGTCTGACATTTATACTCCGTTCCAGTCCCAGGGCGTTAAGTGCAAGTTAAAGGCCCATTCATCGGCGCTTATTGTTTCTGTGTAGCCCAGTAGGTAGCCGTTATAGGTGTCCACCGGCCCGCCGGGTAGGAGCTGCGGCAGCGTCACTACGTCGCCTAGCTCTAGGTTCGCTATATCGTCTTGCAGTTCTTTGCTAGCTCCTTTTAGGAAAACTTGCACGGTGCCGACTTCCCACAGCGGTTCTAAGCTGGTGCGCCAGTCGGCGCGGGCCTGTGCGTCGGCTTCGTCTGCCAGCTCCAGTATGTAGTCTTTCTGCCGCTGCCCTAGTTCGTCCACCATCGGGGCATTACTGCTATTAACGGTGGGCCGCTTGCCGGTTTCGGGGTCGCGTTCCCCGTACTGCACCTGGACTTGGTTAGCTATGCGGGAAATATCCAGGGACATTAGTAGCGGGTCCACCAGGGTATGAAGCGGGTCTACCGAAACTGTCTTAGGGGTGTAGCTGCCCAGCTGCCGGTACTGTAGGCGGCCTTCCCTGGTGCTATACAACAGGCCGCCGGTGTCGCGGGCTATTCGCTGTAGTGCTGTCCAGGCTGTCCGTTCGCTTTCGACTTCCTGCGCTATCAGGTTCTGGTCAGTGCCGGGCTGCACCTGTATATCCACTAGCGCGTCTTCGCTTATGGCTTTCACCCTGTCGGCGTCTGTCTGCGCTGGGTACCCTTCGGCGCCGACTATGACGCGGCCTAAGTTCTCTTGCTTCGTGGCCGCTGTCAGCTGCACTTCCCCAGGGCGATAATCCAGGCTGACTATATGCCCGTCGAAGCGGGTACTCTGCGCTAGGCCACCGGTGTAGATGTCCACCCATTCGGCGGTGAAGCCTGACTGCCCGGCTATGGATATCTGTACGCGGGCGCCCACCGTTAGCACCGTGTCCACGCCTTCGTATACGTCAGACCAGTAGGTAGTAAACCCCGTAGGTATGACGTTTGGGTTAAGGATGTAGGAAGGCCGGTTAGCGAACAGCTGCGGGGCGGCGTCATAGGTGAGCATCGTTAGCGTGGCGCTGGTCGGTTCGGGCTGTACGTCTGCCGTAGTTCTGCCGTACCGTATCTGGCTGCGACCATCTAGCACTAAGTCCCTTATTTCACCGTCTGCCACTTTCACAGACCATTCGTAAAGCATTAGATGCCTAGCCTTAGTTTTCTTTTTTCTAGCACGCTTTGCACGGTGCGCCCTACGCTGATCGGGTCGGCCACGGCAGCATGAACGTTAATAACTACGGGGCCAGCTGCAGGGGTGGCGGTTAGTGCTGTTGGGTTAGCTGACATTAGGGCGCGGCTGCTGCTGGCGCGGGCTGCCCCGGCTTCCCTGGTCGCCTGACTAATGGCGGCCCTTATCTCTTTTATAAAAGCGTCCCCGAATGTTTGCCCGGCAGCCTTGCCAGCCTTTATTAGTTTGTTTCGTTCCTTATCTGTCTGCAGCTCTTCGTCTATAGCGTTTACTAGATCGGTAGCGGCGGTGATACCTGCGGCGTAAAACAGGTCTGCGAACTGCTGACTTATCTGGTTATCGGTTTGGGCGGCGGCCTGCAGCTGCCCGGCTATCTTGTCTAGGGTGCCTTCGTTTACCAGCTTGGTTATGGCTGTGTCGGCTACGGCTGGGTCTAGGGCTAGTAGTTCGCTGGTAAGTAGTCGGGCGCCGTCTTTCAGCTGCGGGTTATCGGCTATCAGGGAAGCCATAGCCGCGCCTATCTTCGCTTTTACTGCGCTGTTGTATTCCAGTGCAGCGGCCCAGGCTGTCACGTAATCTTCAGCGGCACCTAGGGCGGCTTTCTCTGCAGCTGCAGTCACAGCGGCTTCGTTATCGCCGTCGGCTATGGCGCGGGCTATCGCTTCGTCAAAACTTTCTAGGGCGGCCAGGTGCTGTGTGTAATCATTTATAGCAGTGCTTAGCGTGGTGCTAAACGCGCCGTTTACTTCGCTTTCTAGGTCGCTCCACAGGTTTACTTCTTTCTGCAGTGCGGCTATGCGCTGGTCTGTCAGATTNCGGTAACGGCTAGTAAAGGACTCTAGTAGCTGCTGGTACTTTTCTAGGTCTTCTATAGGNACGGTGCTNGAGCTGCTGCNGCCGCCCCCGCCGCTGCCGCTTAAAGACTCCGCTAACGCTTCGGCTTGCTTACGCCTGCGGGCTAGGTCTTCGTCGAANTGNCGCCACTTAGCGCGGCCTGCAGCGTCTTGCTGCTGTATTTCTTTCCTGCTTAGGTCTAGTAGCGCGGCGCTAGCGGCCTGAGCTGCTGACAGCTGCCGGACTTGGGTTTCGTAATTGCTGGCAGCGCGGGCGCTGGCGTTATAGGCCGCTTCTAGCAGGCGTTGCGCTTCGGCTGCCGCTTCGGCGTTGCGGGCCTGTTCCTTTTGCGCTTCCCCTAGTTTCTCCAATAGGCCCAGGTTGCTAAATTCGTAAGCCTTGCTTATGAGAAATTCTAGTCTTCGTCCCAGGCCGCCGCTTTCTTCTGCCAGCTTCTTAAAAAACTTAACGCTCTCAGCTGTGGCGACTCCGAAACCGTAAGCGATACTACTAAGGCTCTCGCCTGTTTCTTTTATAACGTCGGCTGTGCCGCCTGGGCCACCTAGCGCCTGGTTTACTTCGTTTATTCCGAACAGAAAGCCTTCACCTAGTACGCGCTTTGCGTCTTCCAGTGAAGCGTTAAGAGTGCGCGTAGTGTTTGCTAATCCGTCTTGGGTTCGCTCAAAGTCGCCCTGAGCTACTGCAGTGTCTTTCATTATCAGGCTGTAGCTAGCTAGGGCTTTATTCAGTGGCGACAGCTGCCCCCCGACCATCTCCAGACCCATAGCGAGAGCTTCAGCTTTAACACGCGAATCCAGTAGGGTTACCCCGAATTTCTTTAGGGGTTCCATCTCCCCCGACAGTCCAGAGAAAATGGCCTGCGCCGCGTCGCTGCGATTTGAGAATGAATTTAAATCTGCTGAGAGCTTCACTAGGTTTGCTGAAAGATCGGCGGCTTCAGCCTCTGAAGCTCCGAAGCTCCGCAGCAGCTGGCCGTAGTTAGTTGCGGCTTCTAGTGCGGCGTTAGCCGACATACCTAGGCTGGTCGCTGCTGTCTTGCCGTAATCACTTATAAGTAACTGCGCCTGCGGCCCGAACAGTACGCGGGCTTTACTTTCGGCTTCGTCAAAATCACTAGCTAGCTTTACTGACTCTACTGCTAGGTCACTGATCTTACGGGCCATGATGGCCGCGCCAGCTCCAGCGGCCAGGAAACCCAGGTTACTTTTTAGGGCTTTACCTAACTTGTTTACTGTGCCGGTAAACCCTTTAACTTCCTTTTCAGCTTTCTTAAAATTCTTCTCTAGCGGCTTGGTGTTAGCACTGACGTAAATACTTAGGGTGTCTGCTCTATCTGCCATTACATAGTCACCCCGGTAGTTCCCAGTCTTTGAGCTTTGCGCACTGCTGCCGCTAGGGCTTGCTGGTACCTGCGCCGCGCCATAGGTTTAGCGGCTCTCATCATTGGGTTAATCCAGTAGCCCTTAGGGTTATGCCGCCTAGAAAAGCGCTCTATACCGTTGCCTTCAGCTGCGCCGTACTCAGACCCCCACAGCAGCTGNCCAGCCATNGCCCTTTTCTTCCTGCGTACTCCTAGNCCTACGCCTGCGTCTGGTATCCAGCGGGCGGCCTTGCCTTTGCCGCCNACGTTCTGTTCTTTGCCGCGTGACAAGTAGGCGCGGCCTACTATCTTCTTGCCGCCTATCTTTACTTTTACTATTCGGTCGCGTTGCACCTTAATGCTTTTGGCTACTAGCGGGGCCTGCGGTGGTGCTGACCCACGCTGGGCGCTAATGGTTAGGTTTTGCTTTAGCCAGGTGCCGATGCTTTGCGCTTCATCTTTGAGCTGGTCATTTATTCCTTTGGGCTGCCTGTTAAGCCAGCGCAGCGTCTTATACATATCCAGCTCAGTTATTTTCAGCGTGGCTACGCCGTCGCTACCCAGTTCCACTGTCACCGCTTAACACCTCCAAAAACGTTAGCCACTGTTCGTGGGTTAAGTTTTCTATTTCGCTTATTGGTCTTCTGGTCGCTATGGCTACGTCTATGACTGCCCTTCGGTATGACCCTGCGGGGTAGGGTCCACGCTGACTACATCCACCAGCTGCACGTTATCTACTTCTTCCAGCCATACCTCGAATGGCAGCCGGTCTAGGCCCGTGCTGGCGTAGTAGGCCAGGACCGCAGCATCTGTTACACCTGGCGTTTGTTCGTTCCAGGTGGTGATGCTGCGGCCTGTGTGGGCTTCGTAGTTCACTAAGTCCACTAGCCTTGTGGTCACCTGTTCAGTTTTACCGTTGCGCTCAATCTCTATAATTAACTTCATTTTGTCCCACCCTTACGGTTTTTATTTGGACTTGCTTGCGCTTACTTCTGCCACGGTGGCTGTAGTCGGAATTCCGTTTAGCGTCATCTGCACGGTTACTTCTGAAACCTGACCGGCTACAGCATTGACGCCTGGGCGTGACGCGACGGCTTCACCGGTGAAGGTGGTGTTTCCGTCGGTTGCAATGAACGTGACGTTACTGCCGTCGGTTGCTGCCGTCCACAGATCAGTGAACAGGCTATTAGTGTTGCCCGTGTCGTATGCGAACGTTACGGACAGGGTGCCGGACTCACTACCGGGCAGCGCCCAGTTTCCGCCTAGTGTGTTGTATTCGGCAGCCTCCGTAGTAAACGCCAGCTCAAAGCTAGCCACTACATCCTTATAACTGTTGCCGCCTACGGTTAGGTCACAGTCTGACCCGGTGTAAAGAACGGGTGATGCCATTTGCTTTCCCTACTCTCTCTCTAGTGTTATTTGCGCTTGCACTGGAACGTAAATGGTTGCCGCTTCGATACTTCCCAAGTCTGTATAAGTCGGCGCGGCTATTGGCTCTACAGCTATTAACCTGTTCAGCAGCTGTACGGCTATGTCTTCTAGCCCGGCCAGGTCTGCGCTGTTACTTGCTGGTGTTACTGCAGCCACTACCGTTAGATTCACGGTGGCAGCTCCTAGCCGCGTTTGCGTGATGTAGTCGCCGTCCCCAGGCCCCACCGCTACTGCTGGTAATGACCACTGGCGGGGGTAATCGCTGTAAACGCTGACCGGCTGCCCGTTCATGGTTAAGCCCTGCAGCTGNNCAGCTACAGCGTCGCGGGCCGCTTTAATTTCTCCAGCCATTAGCCGACGTACACCCCTGCTGCTTTATAGCTGCTAATCAGCCCGGCGATCCTGGACATAAGCCCTGGCCCCAGCAGGTACGGCGTTTGCACTTGCATATCTATACCGACGAAACCGCCGCCGGGGCTTTGCCGCTGCTGGAATATTTGGCTGGCAACTGTCAGCACCGCTTCGCAAACGGTTGCGTTATTGGTGTAATCGGCTGGGACTAAGAGACGGACAACTAAGTCCGTGGCACTGTTACAGACCGGCTGCAGCTCTTCGTCCGTCACAGTGTCGGGCAGGTCTAACGCGGCCCGCATCTCTGCCGGTGTTATTAGCGCGTCCATTAGTCAGCCTTCGTTTGGGCGCCGCCCGCCGCCGGGTGGGACCACAGCGACGGGCGGCAGCTTGTGTTTTCTACTTCTTGCCCTGCGGGCCGGTTCCAGCTTCGATCTTCACCACGGCGTCAGCCCGCAGCATGGCGACCGACGTATAGCCGTACATCGCAAAATCGAAGCCCAGCTTTTCAGGCACTGGAGCGCTGACGCTGAACGGGGCGCCCGGTGACTCTCGCAGCCCGACGGCCCGCGTATTCAGCACGTAGCCCATAGCGTCTCCCAGTGACGCATCGCAAATGATGTTAAGGCCAAATGCGTTCATGCTCAGGCTGGTCAGGTTTGCGTTACCCACTTCGCCGCCCGCATACGGGTATCCGTGACCGGCTGTAGTTGCGATAGCAAAGTAGGTAGCTGGGTTAAGCGTCACCAAGTTAGGCGACCATCCCGTATCTGCGGCGATGCTTGCGGCTGCGTCTCCCAGCATCTTGCCGACTGTGGAAGGCTCAACCAGTACCGGCAGTGTCGTGGTTTTCGTCGCGGTTGCCAGCAGGCCGACAGCTTGAGCGTTTGTCTGCCGGGCGTACATCTCTCCCAGCCGCTGCAGGTAGTCGCTGAAGTTGTACGGGTTACTGCGGGCCAGCCACTGGAGGGAAATATCATTGCCTGAAGCGATGGTGACCACGGGCGCTTCTACGAACTTGCCGCCGAAGGCGCCGCTGGGAATGGTGGTCTTCTCTGCAGACTGTGTGCCCATAGTTGGGTCTACGTCATCCAGCAGCCAAGTGGACTGCATCCCGAACTCTCCCAGGGCTTCGGCGCCGATTGCCGCCCAGGTAGGCCGCCCCAGATCGATACGGGCTGAGACTGTGGAAGGCACGCCGCCTACGTCGCTGGCCGGGTTCTGCGTGCCAATAACGATGTTAGTCCAGTCACGCTTTACTAGTGCTTCGCCGTATTCCCTTAGGAAGTCTTCGGCTGTTTGCGGCTGTGTCGGGCGTTCGGTTACTTTCATGGTGGCGATCGTGTCGCGTACTTCTTCTAGCCCTTCCCGCAGTTCGGCAACGGCTGGAGCTTCTACCGTCTCCCTAACCTCGGGTGTTTCTTGTGTTTCCTGCATCTCTTCGTACTCCCTAACTGCGGTTACTGCCGCCCCTGAGTAGGCGGGCATATGGGTCAGACTTACTTCGTTTAGCTGTGCTTTCATTCGCGTTACGTGGGTGCGCTGCGTGTCCCATTCGTCTTCGACTGGAACGAAACCGATACTTAGACCTTTGACGCTGCCGGTCCTAACTAGGGTTGCGGTGTCTGTGCCGCGCTGTGTCGCTGCTAATTCCATCTCGACCACTAGGCCGCCGGGCGTGTTCTTAGCTGCACGGATAACGCCCACCGGTTCGTCATGCCGCCACAGCACGGGGCTGCCGACGGACTGGGCCGGGTCTACGCTTTCGGGCGCGAAACTTTCCCGGTGCGCCCCTACGGTTATGGTGCTGTTGTATGGGACAGCGATACCGGTAACCACTGCGCAGGTGTCGCCGTCTTCCCGCTGTTCTTCTACTAGGTTTAGGTCTGTTTCCAGTTCTGCGTACTGCATTAGGTGATTCCCCCTATCGGGCTGCTGTCTACTACATCTGGCGAAAACTGCAGGAAGGCGCGGGCTTCTTCTAGGCTGATTACATTCAGCGGCACCAGCTGGGTAACAATAGACGTTCTAGCTTCTAGGGTGGTGCGCATAAATTCGGTAAAGTCGAACGCTACTAGGTTGCTGCTGTAGGTCGGGGTGCAATCCCGCATAGATAGCCGCTGGCCTATCTGTTCGCAGTAGTCCAGCAGCGTAAAGTTTTTCAGGTCGGCCCGCATATCTATACGGTTGCTGTAGACCAGGGAAGACCCGCCGCCCGGCGTGTTCGCGTTTATCCAGTTAGCGTCAAGGCTGAACAGGCGGGCAATCTCTAGCGCTGCCTGGTTGCGTGCTTCTATTAGTTGTATTTCTGCGCTGTTCCAGCTGACGGCCTGCAAATCTATAACGCTGTTTAGGTAAGCGGTGGTGCGCTGTTCGCGGGCTTTCTCATATGCGCTTACTAGGTTTTCTACCGCTTCGGGGTCTAGGTCTGCGCCGCTGTTTTTCAGAACAGCCGTGGGCATCGGGGTAGATGCGTAACGCTGCACGGCGTCTTCTAGTGCAGCTGCAGTGCCTAGGACTTTCGCGCCCCATTCCAGCACGCCGCCTTTCCAGCCGGTAAAGCAAATGACTTCACCTACTGACGCGCCCGCTGTTTCGGGGCTGGACTTTGGGTAGCGGCGCGTCACCATATCGTCCAGAGTCACGGCTACTTCGTCGGGGTGTTCGGGTAAGTTGTCTTGCACCTGATCGCGGCTAAGAACTTTCACTGTGCGCGGGAAGCCTTGAGACGTTAGCGACGTGATGACCCAATAAGCCTGCCCATATAACACCAGCTGTTCTACTGTGTTGTTAATGCTGGCCCATCGTGTTTGGTCTACTTCGGGCTGACGTATTAGGCGGGGCTGGTCGGGGCTTGGCTGGTCTTGCCGGTAACTGACAAGCGGCAGGTTCGCGATAGTGCCGCTGATTAGCCGCAAAGCCCTAACGAAAGCTGGAATATTACGGGCGCTGGCTTCGTCAATTATGGCGGCGTAGCTGGGCCACGGCGGGATGCTGACGCGGGGCGTATGCGCCTGCGGGGTGGCTTCGCGTTCCTGCGGCCCGTAAGTCAGCCAGTCAGCCATTCGGCTCAGTGTTCCCATAGGGAAATCGTAGCGTAAACGGTTACATTTGAGGAGCTGCCGGCCAGCTGTCAATATGCCTTTATTTTCAGGGAATTTTCGGGGTGTAAGCGCTTGCAGAAAATGTCAGGGAACCGGGCCGCCCGGCATATCGTCCAAGTAGCGTAAGACCCCCTAGCGAGAGGAAAAAACAGTGAACAAGCAGAAAGCCATAAGTGAGCAGAAAGACGCTGCCCTTCGGCTGCTACTCCTAGCCGCCGAAGCCACCAGTTACGGCCATTTTGACGTTGCCAGGCGCCGAGCGCAGAACGCGGCGCTAGCGCTCAGCTCCTTGCCAGTTGTGGAGCTGGACGAGGACGAAGACCCCTGGACACCTGACGATTCCGTATGCCCACACGGCATGGCCCTGTGGCTGTGTGTCTCGCCAGCAGGTACCCCTATGGACCCGCACTATCCCGTACACCTGTAAGACCCCCTAGCGAGAGGAAAGAACCATGAAAATTCGGAACCACTACACCAGCTACGAAGTGATGGTGACTAACCCACTTACTCAGAAAAGCTACTGGCTGCCCCGCCATGAGCGCGATCACCAGGGGCAGTGGTTTTACCGTGGCGCCTGCACCTGCGGTTTTGAGACTGAAGGCACGCTGAAGCTGAATGAAGCCCGCAAAGGCATTAGGCGGCACCGTGCATCCCTGATCGCTGACCCCGATGCGGTAGCCTCATAGGCCCCCGCTAGGGAGACAGGCCCCCCGGTTTTTTCCGGGGGGTTTTGTCTTGCCCTATGCCGACATAATCACCGGCGCCAGCTTCGGCGTAGTGGCCTGGTAAGCGGCGACGCTCAGAGCTACCAGCGGCGCAATACTGGTTTTAGCTTCTAGCCTGCGCCATGTTTCCCGGTCGCCGGTCTGTTTGGTTAGGGCGTTATCTACTGCGCTGTTAAGGCGGGAATCGTCGGGGTGAGCTATCCGTTTTTCCCTGACTAGGTTTTTCAGCCTGGCTACGCTGTTTGCGTAGTCGCTGGCACTTAGTCGGGTCCAAGCTATGCCCAGCTGCTGGCCCTCCGGTATCAGGAACGCTAGCGGCCCGGTAGTGGTCACGGCTACTTCGCTTTGGTGCTTTCGGGTCAATTCGGCTAGGCGCGGCAGCAGCCAGTCTGTGTTAGGTCGGCTGTCCACTACTTCGGCCACTAGCACCCCTTCGGGGTTAAGCCACGCCGCCACGATTGCCGCTGACTGGTGGCCCGGTTCAGCGTCGCAGCCGAACACCACCGGCGCGTCATTCGGTATGCGTTCGGCGCTTGCCAGCTCAGCCCAGTTACCGCGCCATGACTGTTCCACTTTGGGCCAGCAGTTGCCGTAAGCGCGGGCGAACAGGTCGGGGCCGTGCAGGTCTAGGGCGCTATGCAGCGTGGCTTCTTCGATCAGGCCGCCTAGCCCGGGGTGGAAGCTGTGCCAGGTGGTGGCGTCGCAGGGGTCTAGGTCTTCGGGGCAGGCCCATTCCAGGTGGCAGATTTCGGCAGCTGGGTCACCGGTGGCTTCACGGCCCCGCCGTACCCAGTCCCTAAACCAAATACTTTCGTCTGTGCCCGCAGTGCTAACGAACAGCAGCTGCCGATTCGGTCGCGTCGCCTGCGTCGGCTGCACGGCCTGTATAAGACTCTCCGCTTTATCGGGCAGCAGCTCCCAGCATTCGTCGAAGACATACGTATCCGATTGCCTGCCGTGCATGGCCTGTTCTTTACGCACCACCGGTAGCAGGGTGCTATTCATGCTAGGTACCTGCAGCTGCTCCACCCCGAAACCTAGCCGCGTCTTAAAGTGGTCTAGGCCGATGCCCGCGCCTATCAGGTCTACCCAACTAGACCAGGCGTAGCGGGCGTCTTTCAGGCTTTGCGCTGTGTAGTAGCCCCGGTAACCACGGTAGGCCAGCAGCCGGTAAATAAGCAGGCACCCAAGCATCGTGGTTTTACCTGACTGGCGCGGCGTGCTCACCACCGCGACCGGGTACCGGTAGCCCCTACCATGCCGCTGTGACAACACAGAAATAGCGTGCCGCTGCCACGGCAGCAGCTCCAGCCCTAAGGCCGCCGCTACTTTAAGCGTTCCGTCTAATTCGTCGGGTAAGCCCTGGTGCGCTGTCCCATACAGCGGCTGCATTACTTCTGCAGCTGAGAAACTAAATCAGTAAAGGCATCACCGTCTTTAGCCGCTGACTGGTCATACGCCTTTAGTAAACGCTGCAGGCCAGCCACCGTGTAGGCCAGGTCTTTGCTAGCGTGCGCAGCTCCAGCCTCACACTCAGCTAGCGCAGTATCTACCGCTACAGCTGCAGCCCTGATAGCAGCAATAGCAGCAGCGTCCCTAGCTGGGTCCAGTAACCCCTCCTGCTGCCAGCAGTCCAGGGTCAGGTCTACACTGTTTAAAGTCTTCACGGGTAAGCCTTCCTGCGTCTCGCCGGTTTCCCTCTGTTCTGCTCCAAAATGTAGCAAATTTCCCAGTTATAAACTGCAGGGGCGTGGGGCGGGTGGCTACCAGACATAAAAAAACGTTGGTTTGCTGAACTTATCACCATTTGCGGGATGGTCGGGGCACGCGACGCGGTAGCGGTTTGTTTCCCCTGCGCTGGTTGCATTGCCGGTGAGCTGGGCGCAGGTTCCAGGTTTCGTGGCTGCCGCCTTTGCTTTGCGGTATCAGGTGATCCAGTGTGAAGTCTTCGGTTATCTCGCCGCCGCATAGGTGACACAGTGGGCCGTACTGGGCTAGCACCTGAGCTTTAACGGTGGCCGCTTGCTTACTGTTCTTCAGGTACCAGCCGGGCATAGGGTTACGTTATCTCAGTTTTTNCCGGTCATGCCGGAGGCTGAAGTGGGCAGGGGACAGACCCCCCTAGGGAGGGCCTGCACCTAATTTCCTGCCGTATGGCGTCAGCGGTTTAGGTTCTTCGACCGAAGCTCAGCGCTTCCAGATACCGGGATGTGCACCGGGGGCAGCCGCGTGGGCTGCTAATGCCGCTACCGGGTCTGCCTTCATCCGGCCCCTGGTGCTCAGTAGTTGGCCGTTCGGCGGCCAGCCTTGCCCTATTGGTACGCGCTTGGACCTGCGCGGGTCTCGCCTGTGCGGCGTGCTATTCGGTTAGTTCCCATTCGGGGAATAGTTCGCGGTGGGAGGCTATTACGTCTTGCTTATCTTTGGCAAGGGTCAGGTGGCAGTCACCTAGCGCGGCGCGTAGCTGAGCTGGTGGCATGTTCAGGTATAGCGCTAGGCGGCTTATCTCCACTGTGGCAGCTATTAGTCTGTCTTCTGCAGCTGTGGTCTTCATCGGCAGGCCGATGGTAGGGGCTGCCAGTGCTTCAGGCCGTTAGGTGTTCCGTTAGCGACGCGGTAGAACGCAAAGTCTTGCCAGAATCGCGGCCAGTAACGAATGTTTACTTGGTCTAATTCGTTCAGCATCTCTAGTTTTTCGGGGTAGCTGCGCTTGGTTTCTTTGCGCATCATATGAACTAGGCTGCTGCGCCAGCTGGAGTCCAGGAACTGGTACGCCCCACGGGCGCTGCTACGGGGGTTTTTGGCTGTGTAGCTGAAGCCGCTTTCCCTGCGCATGATCGCTTCCCTGCAGGGTGCCAGGTCGGCTGTCCAGTGTTCGCCCCGGTATTTGCTCTTGCGCATCTCGCTAGGTTCGTCGGCTGCGGCTGGTAGCGCTGCGGCTGTGACTGCGACGGTGACGGCTAGGGCGCCCAGGAAGCTATACGGCCTGCGCACGGTCGCCCCCCATTTGTTCGTGCAGGGCGTGCAGCTCTGCTTCTAGCTGTGTCGCCATGCTGCGGGCCTGTTCTGTTAGGCGCTCTTGCTCAGCTAGGTTTAATTCTGCCTGGTACAGATTGCGGTACAGGCTGGCGGTTTCTGTGCGCAGCTCCTGCACTGTCTCCAGTGCTAGGCGTAGCGCGTAATCGTGGTCAGGGGTTTCGTATGGCATTAGAAAGGTACCTGCGTCCATTCGCTGTCGTCTTGGTCTTTGCTGCGTGTTGGCTGTTTGCCGCCCAGCTGTGTTTCTTTCGCGGCTATCAGCTTGTCTATTAGGCCGTTTTTCTGGCCGTGGTCGCCGCTGGCTTCGTACTTAGTCCACAGTTCCGGCGGCCTGTATTCGCCTAGGTGGTCGGTCACGATGTTTACGGCGTCGGCTACTTCTCCTAGTAGGCGCTTGCTTAACGCTAGTTGTCTTTCTGTTAGCGGCGTGGTGGCCCGGTCTTTGGCTTTCGGTCCTCTGGCGTTGCCTACATCGTGCCGGGTGCCAGGGTCTAGGGCTGCGTCTTGCATCTCTTCCCTACTGGGCCGGGCGCCTACTTTGCTGTAAGCCAGGTTAGCTAAGGCCCTGCCTATGCTGACTGTTTCGACCATCTCTAGCGCCTTTGGCCGCGTTAGTAGGCCGTGGGCGTGACCGGTGGCAGCTGGGTAGGGGTCGGGGTCAATGTCGCGGTAAACGCTGGCCCTAAACGTGGCCTGGTCGCCGTCTAAGCTTATGCAGTCCGTGGTTATGCGTCCCTGTGGGTGGTCGGCGTAGAACTTCCTTATACGTTCTTCCACCGGTTCGTAATCCTCAGGGATGAAGGCGCTCATTTTTTGCCCCATATACGCACGGGCCTGCCGTGACTGGACTTACGCACACTGGGCGTATAGCCCAGCGGGTAGGTTAGGTCAGCTGCAGCTAGCCCTCTGATAAAGGCGCCGATCTGCGCCGGGTGGCCGTCAGGGTGGCCTATCGCTTCTAGTAAATCGTCACTGGTGAAGCTTTGAGCTGGGGCCATGCGGTTAAAGAACTGGTGCGCTTCGTGCCACCAGCGGGGGTCTTTCTTTGCGGCGTCTCTGCCTTTCGCTCCAGCTTCGGCGCCGGTTTTGGCTGTGGCGCAGTAGCGGCACACTGGCCCGGCGCAGGCGTGTTTAGGTTCGTCGTAGTCCACTAGGTCAAATAGGTGCATACGATTGCCTTCCCGTCGGGGGGCAGGCTACTCTTGTCCTGCCGCTATTTCCCGTGGCAACAATAACCCGCCCTGGGCTGCCTTCATCCTCAGGGCGGGTTATCAGCGTGTCGGGGCTAGTGCTTTCCTTCGTGCTTCGCGTAGTCGCACTCAATACCCTTAATGTAGTAATCCTTGCCGTTCAGTTCTACGCCGCANANCCAGAACTGCGTATGNGCGACTATGGAAGACCAGCGGGGNAGGTTGCGTTCTGCGTGCAGGAGCTTTCCAGATTTCTTGTAATCTGTGCTCCAGCTCGTAGTCTTACTAGCTACCCAGCTNTGGCCGTAGGATGAATAGTCACTAAGTATCCAGCCCCCACGGGGTATGTCGTCCCACCAGCCCTGGTCTTTCCAGTTCTTGCACCGGTGAAGGAACCTGCCGTGCTGCTGCATACGGTCGGCTAGCACTTTGGCACTACTGCCCACACTTGGAAGGCCGTACATTTGCCTGCTGCTGGCTAAGCAGTGGTTCTTCCAGCTGCCGCCGTTAGCTGGGTCTTTATCGGGGTGCGCGTCGGCCCAGTTCATAGCGGCTTTAACGTCGCGTGGCGTGTGCGTCCACTTGTTACCCATCTTGCGGCCCCCCATCTTCGACGTATTCGCCGTCCCCTTCAGCGTCTGTGTCGTCAGGTTCGGGCGCGTCGCTGGTTTCTACGTCCACCGGTTCGTACTCTTCGGGGTCATTCGTCATCGTGCTTTCGCCTTTCGTGATCGCGGCCCAGCACGTTACCCACCACAGCGCCCAAGATTGCGGCGAAGGCGGTTAGTGCTGTGTCGCTTAACTGTTCTTGCCGGACTGCTGCACCTAGCGCCAGGATCACCAGCGTTAGGGGCACTGAATAGGCCAGGATGACGCGGGCGCTTTGCCTATGCATCGCTGGCCTGGAATGTTTGCGTAGCTGCTGCGTAAGTGCCGCCGACTTCGGGCAGGTTCGTGCTGTGTTTAGACCATAGGGTTACATCGTGGCGCTGGCCGCCGACGGCCTGCCCCTTGCCTTCGATCAGTTTTCCTTCCACTGTCCAGACGCCCCGGCTCAGGCCTACGGTGGTGATTAGGTAGCGGGCGCTATTGCTGTCTGTGCAGTAAATCGTTAGCGTGTCGCCGGGCTGGGCTTCGTCCCAGTGGCTCATAGTCTGCGCTAGTCGGTCAGTTTCGTTTATATAAAACGTGTTTTGGGAAGTGTGGAAAACGTCTTGGGCGCAAAAGTGCGAAGGCTGCGGCGGGTTTATGCCGTCGGCTACCCAGGTGCCGGTACCTAGGCTGACTTCTTCCCCTGAGCTGTAGGGGATGAAGGCGTAACCGGTGACGGCTTTGGCTTCGTTAGCTAGCCAGTCGCTGTCCGCTACTTCTACGTTCTCTACTGTCTGCGTGTTTGTGTTTACTCTTGCTACATACACTGCCTGCCCCATATCTCCCACCCTTAAGCAATTCGGTACCGAATAGCGCAATAGCCCGGCAGCCCTGGGCCGCCGCTGTTAGGTGCGCCGACGCCGCCGCGACCGTAAAGCGATTCTGAGTAATTTCCGGCGCCACCGTACTGCTGGTCTGTGCCGCTAATGCTGTTAGTTACGGGTACCTGGGTGCGGCCCGGCTGCATACTGAAACCGAACGCCGTAGTTACGCCGCCGAATTGGGCGTTATTTTGGCCGCCAGCGCCGCCCGCGCCGATGACTATTGGGTAGGACTTATTCTGCAGGTTTATGTCTTGGTCAGTGTTGTTATCGGGTGGGTAAACCTGAGAGCCTGAAGCGTAAGTGCCGGGGTAATAATTGGCCCCGTTCCCCCCGCCGGTCATTAGGACTATAAACGGCTGCGCACTGTTCGTTACTACTAGCGTGCCGTTAGCTGTAAATTCGTGCAGGCGCCAGTTCTGGCCGTCTATTTGTATGGTGCTCTCCGTGCCACCGGTGGCAGCGTTAAAAGCGTCCCAGTCAAGAACTTCGTCTGACGCTTCCTGAAGGTAAACGTGGTCTTGCTCATGGCCTTTATTACCGGCGACGGCTACAGCTGGCAGCGGGGTAACGAACGTCTGCCCGGCTAGTTCGGCTAACGCCTGCAGGTCGGTCAGCGCAGCGTTATGCCACGCGATATGGCCGGGGCCGTTTTCTACTGGTTGGACAACGGTAGGAACGTAGCCGAACCGGGCGCCAGCTTCTAGTAGGTTTTCGTATATCCACTGGTGGCTAGTCATATGGTTTCCGGGCAAGCCGGGCAGGGGGCCGTCTGACATTTATACTCCGTTCCAGTCCCAGGGCGTTAAGTGCAAGTTAAAGGCCCATTCATCGGCGCTTATTGTTTCTGTGTAGCCCAGTAGGTAGCCGTTATAGGTGTCCACCGGCCCGCCGGGTAGGAGCTGCGGCAGCGTCACTACGTCGCCTAGCTCTAGGTTCGCTATATCGTCTTGCAGTTCTTTGCTAGCTCCTTTTAGGAAAACTTGCACGGTGCCGACTTCCCACAGCGGTTCTAAGCTGGTGCGCCAGTCGGCGCGGGCCTGTGCGTCGGCTTCGTCTGCCAGCTCCAGTATGTAGTCTTTCTGCCGCTGCCCTAGTTCGTCCACCATCGGGGCATTACTGCTATTAACGGTGGGCCGCTTGCCGGTTTCGGGGTCGCGTTCCCCGTACTGCACCTGGACTTGGTTAGCTATGCGGGAAATATCCAGGGACATTAGTAGCGGGTCCACCAGGGTATGAAGCGGGTCTACCGAAACTGTCTTAGGGGTGTAGCTGCCCAGCTGCCGGTACTGTAGGCGGCCTTCCCTGGTGCTATACAACAGGCCGCCGGTGTCGCGGGCTATTCGCTGTAGTGCTGTCCAGGCTGTCCGTTCGCTTTCGACTTCCTGCGCTATCAGGTTCTGGTCAGTGCCGGGCTGCACCTGTATATCCACTAGCGCGTCTTCGCTTATGGCTTTCACCCTGTCGGCGTCTGTCTGCGCTGGGTACCCTTCGGCGCCGACTATGACGCGGCCTAAGTTCTCTTGCTTCGTGGCCGCTGTCAGCTGCACTTCCCCAGGGCGATAATCCAGGCTGACTATNTGNCCGTCGAAGCGGGTACTCTGCGCTAGGCCACCGGTGTAGATGTCCACCCATTCGGCGGTGAAGCCTGACTGCCCGGCTATGGATATCTGTACGCGGGCGCCCACCGTTAGCACCGTGTCCACGCCTTCGTATACGTCAGACCAGTAGGTAGTAAACCCCGTAGGTATGACGTTTGGGTTAAGGATGTAGGAAGGCCGGTTAGCGAACAGCTGCGGGGCGGCGTCATAGGTGAGCATCGTTAGCGTGGCGCTGGTCGGTTCGGGCTGTACGTCTGCCGTAGTTCTGCCGTACCGTATCTGGCTGCGACCATCTAGCACTAAGTCCCTTATTTCACCGTCTGCCACTTTCACAGACCATTCGTAAAGCATTAGATGCCTAGCCTTAGTTTTCTTTTTTCTAGCACGCTTTGCACGGTGCGCCCTACGCTGATCGGGTCGGCCACGGCAGCATGAACGTTAATAACTACGGGGCCAGCTGCAGGGGTGGCGGTTAGTGCTGTTGGGTTAGCTGACATTAGGGCGCGGCTGCTGCTGGCGCGGGCTGCCCCGGCTTCCCTGGTCGCCTGACTAATGGCGGCCCTTATCTCTTTTATAAAAGCGTCCCCGAATGTTTGCCCGGCAGCCTTGCCAGCCTTTATTAGTTTGTTTCGTTCCTTATCTGTCTGCAGCTCTTCGTCTATAGCGTTTACTAGATCGGTAGCGGCGGTGATACCTGCGGCGTAAAACAGGTCTGCGAACTGCTGACTTATCTGGTTATCGGTTTGGGCGGCGGCCTGCAGCTGCCCGGCTATCTTGTCTAGGGTGCCTTCGTTTACCAGCTTGGTTATGGCTGTGTCGGCTACGGCTGGGTCTAGGGCTAGTAGTTCGCTGGTAAGTAGTCGGGCGCCGTCTTTCAGCTGCGGGTTATCGGCTATCAGGGAAGCCATAGCCGCGCCTATCTTCGCTTTTACTGCGCTGTTGTATTCCAGTGCAGCGGCCCAGGCTGTCACGTAATCNTCNGCGGCACCTAGGGCGGCTTTCTCTGCAGCTGCAGTCACAGCGGCTTCGTTATCGCCGTCGGCTATGGCGCGGGCTATCGCTTCGTCAAAACTTTCTAGGGCGGCCAGGTGCTGTGTGTAATCATTTATAGCAGTGCTTAGCGTGGTGCTAAACGCGCCGTTTACTTCGCTTTCTAGGTCGCTCCACAGGTTTACTTCTTTCTGCAGTGCGGCTATGCGCTGGTCTGTCAGATTGCGGTAACGGCTAGTAAAGGACTCTAGTAGCTGCTGGTACTTTTCTAGGTCTTCTATAGGCACGGTGCTAGAGCTGCTGCCGCCGCCCCCGCCGCCGCCGCTTAAAGACTCCGCTAACGCTTCGGCTTGCTTACGCCTGCGGGCTAGGTCTTCGTCGAACTGCCGCCACTTAGCGCGGCCTGCAGCGTCTTGCTGCTGTATTTCTTTCCTGCTTAGGTCTAGTAGCGCGGCGCTAGCGGCCTGAGCTGCTGACAGCTGCCGGACTTGGGTTTCGTAATTGCTGGCAGCGCGGGCGCTGGCGTTATAGGCCGCTTCTAGCAGGCGTTGCGCTTCGGCTGCCGCTTCGGCGTTGCGGGCCTGTTCCTTTTGCGCTTCCCCTAGTTTCTCCAATAGGCCCAGGTTGCTAAATTCGTAAGCCTTGCTTATGAGAAATTCTAGTCTTCGTCCCAGGCCGCCGCTTTCTTCTGCCAGCTTCTTAAAAAACTTAACGCTCTCAGCTGTGGCGACTCCGAAACCGTAAGCGATACTACTAAGGCTCTCGCCTGTTTCTTTTATAACGTCGGCTGTGCCGCCTGGGCCACCTAGCGCCTGGTTTACTTCGTTTATTCCGAACAGAAAGCCTTCACCTAGTACGCGCTTTGCGTCTTCCAGTGAAGCGTTAAGAGTGCGCGTAGTGTTTGCTAATCCGTCTTGGGTTCGCTCAAAGTCGCCCTGAGCTACTGCAGTGTCTTTCATTATCAGGCTGTAGCTAGCTAGGGCTTTATTCAGTGGCGACAGCTGCCCCCCGACCATCTCCAGACCCATAGCGAGAGCTTCAGCTTTAACACGCGAATCCAGTAGGGTTACCCCGAATTTCTTTAGGGGTTCCATCTCCCCCGACAGTCCAGAGAAAATGGCCTGCGCCGCGTCGCTGCGATTTGAGAATGAATTTAAATCTGCTGAGAGCTTCACTAGGTTTGCTGAAAGATCGGCGGCTTCAGCCTCTGAAGCTCCGAAGCTCCGCAGCAGCTGGCCGTAGTTAGTTGCGGCTTCTAGTGCGGCGTTAGCCGACATACCTAGGCTGGTCGCTGCTGTCTTGCCGTAATCACTTATAAGTAACTGCGCCTGCGGCCCGAACAGTACGCGGGCTTTACTTTCGGCTTCGTCAAAATCACTAGCTAGCTTTACTGACTCTACTGCTAGGTCACTGATCTTACGGGCCATGATGGCCGCGCCAGCTCCAGCGGCCAGGAAACCCAGGTTACTTTTTAGGGCTTTACCTAACTTGTTTACTGTGCCGGTAAACCCTTTAACTTCCTTTTCAGCTTTCTTAAAATTCTTCTCTAGCGGCTTGGTGTTAGCACTGACGTAAATACTTAGGGTGTCTGCTCTATCTGCCATTACATAGTCACCCCGGTAGTTCCCAGTCTTTGAGCTTTGCGCACTGCTGCCGCTAGGGCTTGCTGGTACCTGCGCCGCGCCATAGGTTTAGCAGCTCTCATCATNGGGTTAATCCAGTAGCCCTTAGGGTTATGCCGCCTAGAAAAGCGCTCTATACCGTTGCCTTCAGCTGCGCCGTACTCAGACCCCCACAGCAGCTGCCCAGCCATAGCCCTTTTCTTCCTGCGTACTCCTAGGCCTACGCCTGCGTCTGGTATCCAGCGGGCGGCCTTGCCTTTNCCGCCNACGTTCTGTTCTTTGCCGCGTGACAAGTAGGCGCGGCCTACTATCTTCTTGCCGCCTATCTTTACTTTTACTATTCGGTCGCGTTGCACCTTAATGCTTTTGGCTACTAGCGGGGCCTGCGGTGGTGCTGACCCACGCTGGGCGCTAATGGTTAGGTTTTGCTTTAGCCAGGTGCCGATGCTTTGCGCTTCATCTTTGAGCTGGTCATTTATTCCTTTGGGCTGCCTGTTAAGCCAGCGCAGCGTCTTATACATATCCAGCTCAGTTATTTTCAGCGTGGCTACGCCGTCGCTACCCAGTTCCACTGTCACCGCTTAACACCTCCAAAAACGTTAGCCACTGTTCGTGGGTTAAGTTTTCTATTTCGCTTATTGGTCTTCTGGTCGCTATGGCTACGTCTATGACTGCCCTTCGGTATGACCCTGCGGGGTAGGGTCCACGCTGACTACATCCACCAGCTGCACGTTATCTACTTCTTCCAGCCATACCTCGAATGGCAGCCGGTCTAGGCCCGTGCTGGCGTAGTAGGCCAGGACCGCAGCATCTGTTACACCTGGCGTTTGTTCGTTCCAGGTGGTGATGCTGCGGCCTGTGTGGGCTTCGTAGTTCACTAAGTCCACTAGCCTTGTGGTCACCTGTTCAGTTTTACCGTTGCGCTCAATCTCTATAATTAACTTCATTTTGTCCCACCCTTACGGTTTTTATTTGGACTTGCTTGCGCTTACTTCTGCCACGGTGGCTGTAGTCGGAATTCCGTTTAGCGTCATCTGCACGGTTACTTCTGAAACCTGACCGGCTACAGCATTGACGCCTGGGCGTGACGCGACGGCTTCACCGGTGAAGGTGGTGTTTCCGTCGGTTGCAATGAACGTGACGTTACTGCCGTCGGTTGCTGCCGTCCACAGATCAGTGAACAGGCTATTAGTGTTGCCCGTGTCGTATGCGAACGTTACGGACAGGGTGCCGGACTCACTACCGGGCAGCGCCCAGTTTCCGCCTAGTGTGTTGTATTCGGCAGCCTCCGTAGTAAACGCCAGCTCAAAGCTAGCCACTACATCCTTATAACTGTTGCCGCCTACGGTTAGGTCACAGTCTGACCCGGTGTAAAGAACGGGTGATGCCATTTGCTTTCCCTACTCTCTCTCTAGTGTTATTTGCGCTTGCACTGGAACGTAAATGGTTGCCGCTTCGATACTTCCCAAGTCTGTATAAGTCGGCGCGGCTATTGGCTCTACAGCTATTAACCTGTTCAGCAGCTGTACGGCTATGTCTTCTAGCCCGGCCAGGTCTGCGCTGTTACTTGCTGGTGTTACTGCAGCCACTACCGTTAGATTCACGGTGGCAGCTCCTAGCCGCGTTTGCGTGATGTAGTCGCCGTCCCCAGGCCCCACCGCTACTGCTGGTAATGACCACTGGCGGGGGTAATCGCTGTAAACGCTGACCGGCTGCCCGTTCATGGTTAAGCCCTGCAGCTGGTCAGCTACAGCGTCGCGGGCCGCTTTAATTTCTCCAGCCATTAGCCGACGTACACCCCTGCTGCTTTATAGCTGCTAATCAGCCCGGCGATCCTGGACATAAGCCCTGGCCCCAGCAGGTACGGCGTTTGCACTTGCATATCTATACCGACGAAACCGCCGCCGGGGCTTTGCCGCTGCTGGAATATTTGGCTGGCAACTGTCAGCACCGCTTCGCAAACGGTTGCGTTATTGGTGTAATCGGCTGGGACTAAGAGACGGACAACTAAGTCCGTGGCACTGTTACAGACCGGCTGCAGCTCTTCGTCCGTCACAGTGTCGGGCAGGTCTAACGCGGCCCGCATCTCTGCCGGTGTTATTAGCGCGTCCATTAGTCAGCCTTCGTTTGGGCGCCGCCCGCCGCCGGGTGGGACCACAGCGACGGGCGGCAGCTTGTGTTTTCTACTTCTTGCCCTGCGGGCCGGTTCCAGCTTCGATCTTCACCACGGCGTCAGCCCGCAGCATGGCGACCGACGTATAGCCGTACATCGCAAAATCGAAGCCCAGCTTTTCAGGCACTGGAGCGCTGACGCTGAACGGGGCGCCCGGTGACTCTCGCAGCCCGACGGCCCGCGTATTCAGCACGTAGCCCATAGCGTCTCCCAGTGACGCATCGCAAATGATGTTAAGGCCAAATGCGTTCATGCTCAGGCTGGTCAGGTTTGCGTTACCCACTTCGCCGCCCGCATACGGGTATCCGTGACCGGCTGTAGTTGCGATAGCAAAGTAGGTAGCTGGGTTAAGCGTCACCAAGTTAGGCGACCATCCCGTATCTGCGGCGATGCTTGCGGCTGCGTCTCCCAGCATCTTGCCGACTGTGGAAGGCTCAACCAGTACCGGCAGTGTCGTGGTTTTCGTCGCGGTTGCCAGCAGGCCGACAGCTTGAGCGTTTGTCTGCCGGGCGTACATCTCTCCCAGCCGCTGCAGGTAGTCGCTGAAGTTGTACGGGTTACTGCGGGCCAGCCACTGGAGGGAAATATCATTGCCTGAAGCGATGGTGACCACGGGCGCTTCTACGAACTTGCCGCCGAAGGCGCCGCTGGGAATGGTGGTCTTCTCTGCAGACTGTGTGCCCATAGTTGGGTCTACGTCATCCAGCAGCCAAGTGGACTGCATCCCGAACTCTCCCAGGGCTTCGGCGCCGATTGCCGCCCAGGTAGGCCGCCCCAGATCGATACGGGCTGAGACTGTGGAAGGCACGCCGCCTACGTCGCTGGCCGGGTTCTGCGTGCCAATAACGATGTTAGTCCAGTCACGCTTTACTAGTGCTTCGCCGTATTCCCTTAGGAAGTCTTCGGCTGTTTGCGGCTGTGTCGGGCGTTCGGTTACTTTCATGGTGGCGATCGTGTCGCGTACTTCTTCTAGCCCTTCCCGCAGTTCGGCAACGGCTGGAGCTTCTACCGTCTCCCTAACCTCGGGTGTTTCTTGTGTTTCCTGCATCTCTTCGTACTCCCTAACTGCGGTTACTGCCGCCCCTGAGTAGGCGGGCATATGGGTCAGACTTACTTCGTTTAGCTGTGCTTTCATTCGCGTTACGTGGGTGCGCTGCGTGTCCCATTCGTCTTCGACTGGAACGAAACCGATACTTAGACCTTTGACGCTGCCGGTCCTAACTAGGGTTGCGGTGTCTGTGCCGCGCTGTGTCGCTGCTAATTCCATCTCGACCACTAGGCCGCCGGGCGTGTTCTTAGCTGCACGGATAACGCCCACCGGTTCGTCATGCCGCCACAGCACGGGGCTGCCGACGGACTGGGCCGGGTCTACGCTTTCGGGCGCGAAACTTTCCCGGTGCGCCCCTACGGTTATGGTGCTGTTGTATGGGACAGCGATACCGGTAACCACTGCGCAGGTGTCGCCGTCTTCCCGCTGTTCTTCTACTAGGTTTAGGTCTGTTTCCAGTTCTGCGTACTGCATTAGGTGATTCCCCCTATCGGGCTGCTGTCTACTACATCTGGCGAAAACTGCAGGAAGGCGCGGGCTTCTTCTAGGCTGATTACATTCAGCGGCACCAGCTGGGTAACAATAGACGTTCTAGCTTCTAGGGTGGTGCGCATAAATTCGGTAAAGTCGAACGCTACTAGGTTGCTGCTGTAGGTCGGGGTGCAATCCCGCATAGATAGCCGCTGGCCTATCTGTTCGCAGTAGTCCAGCAGCGTAAAGTTTTTCAGGTCGGCCCGCATATCTATACGGTTGCTGTAGACCAGGGAAGACCCGCCGCCCGGCGTGTTCGCGTTTATCCAGTTAGCGTCAAGGCTGAACAGGCGGGCAATCTCTAGCGCTGCCTGGTTGCGTGCTTCTATTAGTTGTATTTCTGCGCTGTTCCAGCTGACGGCCTGCAAATCTATAACGCTGTTTAGGTAAGCGGTGGTGCGCTGTTCGCGGGCTTTCTCATATGCGCTTACTAGGTTTTCTACCGCTTCGGGGTCTAGGTCTGCGCCGCTGTTTTTCAGAACAGCCGTGGGCATCGGGGTAGATGCGTAACGCTGCACGGCGTCTTCTAGTGCAGCTGCAGTGCCTAGGACTTTCGCGCCCCATTCCAGCACGCCGCCTTTCCAGCCGGTAAAGCAAATGACTTCACCTACTGACGCGCCCGCTGTTTCGGGGCTGGACTTTGGGTAGCGGCGCGTCACCATATCGTCCAGAGTCACGGCTACTTCGTCGGGGTGTTCGGGTAAGTTGTCTTGCACCTGATCGCGGCTAAGAACTTTCACTGTGCGCGGGAAGCCTTGAGACGTTAGCGACGTGATGACCCAATAAGCCTGCCCATATAACACCAGCTGTTCTACTGTGTTGTTAATGCTGGCCCATCGTGTTTGGTCTACTTCGGGCTGACGTATTAGGCGGGGCTGGTCGGGGCTTGGCTGGTCTTGCCGGTAACTGACAAGCGGCAGGTTCGCGATAGTGCCGCTGATTAGCCGCAAAGCCCTAACGAAAGCTGGAATATTACGGGCGCTGGCTTCGTCAATTATGGCGGCGTAGCTGGGCCACGGCGGGATGCTGACGCGGGGCGTATGCGCCTGCGGGGTGGCTTCGCGTTCCTGCGGCCCGTAAGTCAGCCAGTCAGCCATTCGGCTCAGTGTTCCCATAGGGAAATCGTAGCGTAAACGGTTACATTTGAGGAGCTGCCGGCCAGCTGTCAATATGCCTTTATTTTCAGGGAATTTTCGGGGTGTAAGCGCTTGCAGAAAATGTCAGGGAACCGGGCCGCCCGGCATATCGTCCAAGTAGCGTAAGACCCCCTAGCGAGAGGAAAAAACAGTGAACAAGCAGAAAGCCATAAGTGAGCAGAAAGACGCTGCCCTTCGGCTGCTACTCCTAGCCGCCGAAGCCACCAGTTACGGCCATTTTGACGTTGCCAGGCGCCGAGCGCAGAACGCGGCGCTAGCGCTCAGCTCCTTGCCAGTTGTGGAGCTGGACGAGGACGAAGACCCCTGGACACCTGACGATTCCGTATGCCCACACGGCATGGCCCTGTGGCTGTGTGTCTCGCCAGCAGGTACCCCTATGGACCCGCACTATCCCGTACACCTGTAAGACCCCCTAGCGAGAGGAAAGAACCATGAAAATTCGGAACCACTACACCAGCTACGAAGTGATGGTGACTAACCCACTTACTCAGAAAAGCTACTGGCTGCCCCGCCATGAGCGCGATCACCAGGGGCAGTGGTTTTACCGTGGCGCCTGCACCTGCGGTTTTGAGACTGAAGGCACGCTGAAGCTGAATGAAGCCCGCAAAGGCATTAGGCGGCACCGTGCATCCCTGATCGCTGACCCCGATGCGGTAGCCTCATAGGCCCCCGCTAGGGAGACAGGCCCCCCGGTTTTTTCCGGGGGGTTTTGTCTTGCCCTATGCCGACATAATCACCGGCGCCAGCTTCGGCGTAGTGGCCTGGTAAGCGGCGACGCTCAGAGCTACCAGCGGCGCAATACTGGTTTTAGCTTCTAGCCTGCGCCATGTTTCCCGGTCGCCGGTCTGTTTGGTTAGGGCGTTATCTACTGCGCTGTTAAGGCGGGAATCGTCGGGGTGAGCTATCCGTTTTTCCCTGACTAGGTTTTTCAGCCTGGCTACGCTGTTTGCGTAGTCGCTGGCACTTAGTCGGGTCCAAGCTATGCCCAGCTGCTGGCCCTCCGGTATCAGGAACGCTAGCGGCCCGGTAGTGGTCACGGCTACTTCGCTTTGGTGCTTTCGGGTCAATTCGGCTAGGCGCGGCAGCAGCCAGTCTGTGTTAGGTCGGCTGTCCACTACTTCGGCCACTAGCACCCCTTCGGGGTTAAGCCACGCCGCCACGATTGCCGCTGACTGGTGGCCCGGTTCAGCGTCGCAGCCGAACACCACCGGCGCGTCATTCGGTATGCGTTCGGCGCTTGCCAGCTCAGCCCAGTTACCGCGCCATGACTGTTCCACTTTGGGCCAGCAGTTGCCGTAAGCGCGGGCGAACAGGTCGGGGCCGTGCAGGTCTAGGGCGCTATGCAGCGTGGCTTCTTCGATCAGGCCGCCTAGCCCGGGGTGGAAGCTGTGCCAGGTGGTGGCGTCGCAGGGGTCTAGGTCTTCGGGGCAGGCCCATTCCAGGTGGCAGATTTCGGCAGCTGGGTCACCGGTGGCTTCACGGCCCCGCCGTACCCAGTCCCTAAACCAAATACTTTCGTCTGTGCCCGCAGTGCTAACGAACAGCAGCTGCCGATTCGGTCGCGTCGCCTGCGTCGGCTGCACGGCCTGTATAAGACTCTCCGCTTTATCGGGCAGCAGCTCCCAGCATTCGTCGAAGACATACGTATCCGATTGCCTGCCGTGCATGGCCTGTTCTTTACGCACCACCGGTAGCAGGGTGCTATTCATGCTAGGTACCTGCAGCTGCTCCACCCCGAAACCTAGCCGCGTCTTAAAGTGGTCTAGGCCGATGCCCGCGCCTATCAGGTCTACCCAACTAGACCAGGCGTAGCGGGCGTCTTTCAGGCTTTGCGCTGTGTAGTAGCCCCGGTAACCACGGTAGGCCAGCAGCCGGTAAATAAGCAGGCACCCAAGCATCGTGGTTTTACCTGACTGGCGCGGCGTGCTCACCACCGCGACCGGGTACCGGTAGCCCCTACCATGCCGCTGTGACAACACAGAAATAGCGTGCCGCTGCCACGGCAGCAGCTCCAGCCCTAAGGCCGCCGCTACTTTAAGCGTTCCGTCTAATTCGTCGGGTAAGCCCTGGTGCGCTGTCCCATACAGCGGCTGCATTACTTCTGCAGCTGAGAAACTAAATCAGTAAAGGCATCACCGTCTTTAGCCGCTGACTGGTCATACGCCTTTAGTAAACGCTGCAGGCCAGCCACCGTGTAGGCCAGGTCTTTGCTAGCGTGCGCAGCTCCAGCCTCACACTCAGCTAGCGCAGTNTCTACCGCTACAGCTGCAGCCCTGATAGCAGCAATAGCAGCAGCGTCCCTAGCTGGGTCCAGTAACCCCTCCTGCTGCCAGCAGTCCAGGGTCAGGTCTACACTGTTTAAAGTCTTCACGGGTAAGCCTTCCTGCGTCTCGCCGGTTTCCCTCTGTTCTGCTCCAAAATGTAGCAAATTTCCCAGTTATAAACTGCAGGGGCGTGGGGCGGGTGGCTACCAGACATAAAAAAACGTTGGTTTGCTGAACTTATCACCATTTGCGGGATGGTCGGGGCACGCGACGCGGTAGCGGTTTGTTTCCCCTGCGCTGGTTGCATTGCCGGTGAGCTGGGCGCAGGTTCCAGGTTTCGTGGCTGCCGCCTTTGCTTTGCGGTATCAGGTGATCCAGTGTGAAGTCTTCGGTTATCTCGCCGCCGCATAGGTGACACAGTGGGCCGTACTGGGCTAGCACCTGAGCTTTAACGGTGGCCGCTTGCTTACTGTTCTTCAGGTACCAGCCGGGCATAGGGTTACGTTATCTCAGTTTTTCCCGGTCATGCCGGAGGCTGAAGTGGGCAGGGGACAGACCCCCCTAGGGAGGGCCTGCACCTAATTTCCTGCCGTATGGCGTCAGCGGTTTAGGTTCTTCGACCGAAGCTCAGCGCTTCCAGATACCGGGATGTGCACCGGGGGCAGCCGCGTGGGCTGCTAATGCCGCTACCGGGTCTGCCTTCATCCGGCCCCTGGTGCTCAGTAGTTGGCCGTTCGGCGGCCAGCCTTGCCCTATTGGTACGCGCTTGGACCTGCGCGGGTCTCGCCTGTGCGGCGTGCTATTCGGTTAGTTCCCATTCGGGGAATAGTTCGCGGTGGGAGGCTATTACGTCTTGCTTATCTTTGGCAAGGGTCAGGTGGCAGTCACCTAGCGCGGCGCGTAGCTGAGCTGGTGGCATGTTCAGGTATAGCGCTAGGCGGCTTATCTCCACTGTGGCAGCTATTAGTCTGTCTTCTGCAGCTGTGGTCTTCATCGGCAGGCCGATGGTAGGGGCTGCCAGTGCTTCAGGCCGTTAGGTGTTCCGTTAGCGACGCGGTAGAACGCAAAGTCTTGCCAGAATCGCGGCCAGTAACGAATGTTTACTTGGTCTAATTCGTTCAGCATCTCTAGTTTTTCGGGGTAGCTGCGCTTGGTTTCTTTGCGCATCATATGAACTAGGCTGCTGCGCCAGCTGGAGTCCAGGAACTGGTACGCCCCACGGGCGCTGCTACGGGGGTTTTTGGCTGTGTAGCTGAAGCCGCTTTCCCTGCGCATGATCGCTTCCCTGCAGGGTGCCAGGTCGGCTGTCCAGTGTTCGCCCCGGTATTTGCTCTTGCGCATCTCGCTAGGTTCGTCGGCTGCGGCTGGTAGCGCTGCGGCTGTGACTGCGACGGTGACGGCTAGGGCGCCCAGGAAGCTATACGGCCTGCGCACGGTCGCCCCCCATTTGTTCGTGCAGGGCGTGCAGCTCTGCTTCTAGCTGTGTCGCCATGCTGCGGGCCTGTTCTGTTAGGCGCTCTTGCTCAGCTAGGTTTAATTCTGCCTGGTACAGATTGCGGTACAGGCTGGCGGTTTCTGTGCGCAGCTCCTGCACTGTCTCCAGTGCTAGGCGTAGCGCGTAATCGTGGTCAGGGGTTTCGTATGGCATTAGAAAGGTACCTGCGTCCATTCGCTGTCGTCTTGGTCTTTGCTGCGTGTTGGCTGTTTGCCGCCCAGCTGTGTTTCTTTCGCGGCTATCAGCTTGTCTATTAGGCCGTTTTTCTGGCCGTGGTCGCCGCTGGCTTCGTACTTAGTCCACAGTTCCGGCGGCCTGTATTCGCCTAGGTGGTCGGTCACGATGTTTACGGCGTCGGCTACTTCTCCTAGTAGGCGCTTGCTTAACGCTAGTTGTCTTTCTGTTAGCGGCGTGGTGGCCCGGTCTTTGGCTTTCGGTCCTCTGGCGTTGCCTACATCGTGCCGGGTGCCAGGGTCTAGGGCTGCGTCTTGCATCTCTTCCCTACTGGGCCGGGCGCCTACTTTGCTGTAAGCCAGGTTAGCTAAGGCCCTGCCTATGCTGACTGTTTCGACCATCTCTAGCGCCTTTGGCCGCGTTAGTAGGCCGTGGGCGTGACCGGTGGCAGCTGGGTAGGGGTCGGGGTCAATGTCGCGGTAAACGCTGGCCCTAAACGTGGCCTGGTCGCCGTCTAAGCTTATGCAGTCCGTGGTTATGCGTCCCTGTGGGTGGTCGGCGTAGAACTTCCTTATACGTTCTTCCACCGGTTCGTAATCCTCAGGGATGAAGGCGCTCATTTTTTGCCCCATATACGCACGGGCCTGCCGTGACTGGACTTACGCACACTGGGCGTATAGCCCAGCGGGTAGGTTAGGTCAGCTGCAGCTAGCCCTCTGATAAAGGCGCCGATCTGCGCCGGGTGGCCGTCAGGGTGGCCTATCGCTTCTAGTAAATCGTCACTGGTGAAGCTTTGAGCTGGGGCCATGCGGTTAAAGAACTGGTGCGCTTCGTGCCACCAGCGGGGGTCTTTCTTTGCGGCGTCTCTGCCTTTCGCTCCAGCTTCGGCGCCGGTTTTGGCTGTGGCGCAGTAGCGGCACACTGGCCCGGCGCAGGCGTGTTTAGGTTCGTCGTAGTCCACTAGGTCAAATAGGTGCATACGATTGCCTTCCCGTCGGGGGGCAGGCTACTCTTGTCCTGCCGCTATTTCCCGTGGCAACAATAACCCGCCCTGGGCTGCCTTCATCCTCAGGGCGGGTTATCAGCGTGTCGGGGCTAGTGCTTTCCTTCGTGCTTCGCGTAGTCGCACTCAATACCCTTAATGTAGTAATCCTTGCCGTTCAGTTCTACGCCGCANANCCAGAACTGCGTATGNGCGACTATGGANNNCCANCGGGGNAGGTTGCGTTCTGCGTGNAGGAGCTTTCCAGATTTCTTGTAATCTGTGCTCCAGCTCGTAGTCTTACTAGCTACCCAGCTNTGGCCGTANGANGAATAGTCACTAAGTATCCAGCCCCCACGGGGTATGTCGTCCCACCAGCCCTGGTCTTTCCAGTTCTTGCACCGGTGAAGGAACCTGCCGTGCTGCTGCATACGGTCGGCTAGCACTTTGGCACTACTGCCCACACTTGGAAGGCCGTACATTTGCCTGCTGCTGGCTAAGCAGTGGTTCTTCCAGCTGCCGCCGTTAGCTGGGTCTTTATCGGGGTGCGCGTCGGCCCAGTTCATAGCGGCTTTAACGTCGCGTGGCGTGTGCGTCCACTTGTTACCCATCTTGCGGCCCCCCATCTTCGACGTATTCGCCGTCCCCTTCAGCGTCTGTGTCGTCAGGTTCGGGCGCGTCGCTGGTTTCTACGTCCACCGGTTCGTACTCTTCGGGGTCATTCGTCATCGTGCTTTCGCCTTTCGTGATCGCGGCCCAGCACGTTACCCACCACAGCGCCCAAGATTGCGGCGAAGGCGGTTAGTGCTGTGTCGCTTAACTGTTCTTGCCGGACTGCTGCACCTAGCGCCAGGATCACCAGCGTTAGGGGCACTGAATAGGCCAGGATGACGCGGGCGCTTTGCCTATGCATCGCTGGCCTGGAATGTTTGCGTAGCTGCTGCGTAAGTGCCGCCGACTTCGGGCAGGTTCGTGCTGTGTTTAGACCATAGGGTTACATCGTGGCGCTGGCCGCCGACGGCCTGCCCCTTGCCTTCGATCAGTTTTCCTTCCACTGTCCAGACGCCCCGGCTCAGGCCTACGGTGGTGATTAGGTAGCGGGCGCTATTGCTGTCTGTGCAGTAAATCGTTAGCGTGTCGCCGGGCTGGGCTTCGTCCCAGTGGCTCATAGTCTGCGCTAGTCGGTCAGTTTCGTTTATATAAAACGTGTTTTGGGAAGTGTGGAAAACGTCTTGGGCGCAAAAGTGCGAAGGCTGCGGCGGGTTTATGCCGTCGGCTACCCAGGTGCCGGTACCTAGGCTGACTTCTTCCCCTGAGCTGTAGGGGATGAAGGCGTAACCGGTGACGGCTTTGGCTTCGTTAGCTAGCCAGTCGCTGTCCGCTACTTCTACGTTCTCTACTGTCTGCGTGTTTGTGTTTACTCTTGCTACATACACTGCCTGCCCCATATCTCCCACCCTTAAGCAATTCGGTACCGAATAGCGCAATAGCCCGGCAGCCCTGGGCCGCCGCTGTTAGGTGCGCCGACGCCGCCGCGACCGTAAAGCGATTCTGAGTAATTTCCGGCGCCACCGTACTGCTGGTCTGTGCCGCTAATGCTGTTAGTTACGGGTACCTGGGTGCGGCCCGGCTGCATACTGAAACCGAACGCCGTAGTTACGCCGCCGAATTGGGCGTTATTTTGGCCGCCAGCGCCGCCCGCGCCGATGACTATTGGGTAGGACTTATTCTGCAGGTTTATGTCTTGGTCAGTGTTGTTATCGGGTGGGTAAACCTGAGAGCCTGAAGCGTAAGTGCCGGGGTAATAATTGGCCCCGTTCCCCCCGCCGGTCATTAGGACTATAAACGGCTGCGCACTGTTCGTTACTACTAGCGTGCCGTTAGCTGTAAATTCGTGCAGGCGCCAGTTCTGGCCGTCTATTTGTATGGTGCTCTCCGTGCCACCGGTGGCAGCGTTAAAAGCGTCCCAGTCAAGAACTTCGTCTGACGCTTCCTGAAGGTAAACGTGGTCTTGCTCATGGCCTTTATTACCGGCGACGGCTACAGCTGGCAGCGGGGTAACGAACGTCTGCCCGGCTAGTTCGGCTAACGCCTGCAGGTCGGTCAGCGCAGCGTTATGCCACGCGATATGGCCGGGGCCGTTTTCTACTGGTTGGACAACGGTAGGAACGTAGCCGAACCGGGCGCCAGCTTCTAGTAGGTTTTCGTATATCCACTGGTGGCTAGTCATATGGTTTCCGGGCAAGCCGGGCAGGGGGCCGTCTGACATTTATACTCCGTTCCAGTCCCAGGGCGTTAAGTGCAAGTTAAAGGCCCATTCATCGGCGCTTATTGTTTCTGTGTAGCCCAGTAGGTAGCCGTTATAGGTGTCCACCGGCCCGCCGGGTAGGAGCTGCGGCAGCGTCACTACGTCGCCTAGCTCTAGGTTCGCTATATCGTCTTGCAGTTCTTTGCTAGCTCCTTTTAGGAAAACTTGCACGGTGCCGACTTCCCACAGCGGTTCTAAGCTGGTGCGCCAGTCGGCGCGGGCCTGTGCGTCGGCTTCGTCTGCCAGCTCCAGTATGTAGTCTTTCTGCCGCTGCCCTAGTTCGTCCACCATCGGGGCATTACTGCTATTAACGGTGGGCCGCTTGCCGGTTTCGGGGTCGCGTTCCCCGTACTGCACCTGGACTTGGTTAGCTATGCGGGAAATATCCAGGGACATTAGTAGCGGGTCCACCAGGGTATGAAGCGGGTCTACCGAAACTGTCTTAGGGGTGTAGCTGCCCAGCTGCCGGTACTGTAGGCGGCCTTCCCTGGTGCTATACAACAGGCCGCCGGTGTCGCGGGCTATTCGCTGTAGTGCTGTCCAGGCTGTCCGTTCGCTTTCGACTTCCTGCGCTATCAGGTTCTGGTCAGTGCCGGGCTGCACCTGTATATCCACTAGCGCGTCTTCGCTTATGGCTTTCACCCTGTCGGCGTCTGTCTGCGCTGGGTACCCTTCGGCGCCGACTATCACGCGGCCTAAGTTCTCTTGCTTCGTGGCCGCTGTCAGCTGCACTTCCCCAGGGCGATAATCCAGGCTGACTATATGCCCGTCGAAGCGGGTACTCTGCGCTAGGCCACCGGTGTAGATGTCCACCCATTCGGCGGTGAAGCCTGACTGCCCGGCTATGGATATCTGTACGCGGGCGCCCACCGTTAGCACCGTGTCCACGCCTTCGTATACGTCAGACCAGTAGGTAGTAAACCCCGTAGGTATGACGTTTGGGTTAAGGATGTAGGAAGGCCGGTTAGCGAACAGCTGCGGGGCGGCGTCATAGGTGAGCATCGTTAGCGTGGCGCTGGTCGGTTCGGGCTGTACGTCTGCCGTAGTTCTGCCGTACCGTATCTGGCTGCGACCATCTAGCACTAAGTCCCTTATTTCACCGTCTGCCACTTTCACAGACCATTCGTAAAGCATTAGATGCCTAGCCTTAGTTTTCTTTTTTCTAGCACGCTTTGCACGGTGCGCCCTACGCTGATCGGGTCGGCCACGGCAGCATGAACGTTAATAACTACGGGGCCAGCTGCAGGGGTGGCGGTTAGTGCTGTTGGGTTAGCTGACATTAGGGCGCGGCTGCTGCTGGCGCGGGCTGCCCCGGCTTCCCTGGTCGCCTGACTAATGGCGGCCCTTATCTCTTTTATAAAAGCGTCCCCGAATGTTTGCCCGGCAGCCTTGCCAGCCTTTATTAGTTTGTTTCGTTCCTTATCTGTCTGCAGCTCTTCGTCTATAGCGTTTACTAGATCGGTAGCGGCGGTGATACCTGCGGCGTAAAACAGGTCTGCGAACTGCTGACTTATCTGGTTATCGGTTTGGGCGGCGGCCTGCAGCTGCCCGGCTATCTTGTCTAGGGTGCCTTCGTTTACCAGCTTGGTTATGGCTGTGTCGGCTACGGCTGGGTCTAGGGCTAGTAGTTCGCTGGTAAGTAGTCGGGCGCCGTCTTTCAGCTGCGGGTTATCGGCTATCAGGGAAGCCATAGCCGCGCCTATCTTCGCTTTTACTGCGCTGTTGTATTCCAGTGCAGCGGCCCAGGCTGTCACGTAATCTTCAGCGGCACCTAGGGCGGCTTTCTCTGCAGCTGCAGTCACAGCGGCTTCGTTATCGCCGTCGGCTATGGCGCGGGCTATCGCTTCGTCAAAACTTTCTAGGGCGGCCAGGTGCTGTGTGTAATCATTTATAGCAGTGCTTAGCGTGGTGCTAAACGCGCCGTTTACTTCGCTTTCTAGGTCGCTCCACAGGTTTACTTCTTTCTGCAGTGCGGCTATGCGCTGGTCTGTCAGATTGCGGTAACGGCTAGTAAAGGACTCTAGTAGCTGCTGGTACTTTTCTAGGTCTTCTATAGGCACGGTGCTAGAGCTGCTGCCGCCGCCCCCGCCGCCGCCGCTTAAAGACTCCGCTAACGCTTCGGCTTGCTTACGCCTGCGGGCTAGGTCTTCGTCGAACTGCCGCCACTTAGCGCGGCCTGCAGCGTCTTGCTGCTGTATTTCTTTCCTGCTTAGGTCTAGTAGCGCGGCGCTAGCGGCCTGAGCTGCTGACAGCTGCCGGACTTGGGTTTCGTAATTGCTGGCAGCGCGGGCGCTGGCGTTATAGGC
>FUFK010896244.1_pt1 | contig 48113 bp, 53 predicted proteins | sample 1021851 | NCBI WGS metagenome assembly FUFK01 (sample SAMEA51879418, study PRJEB19060) | metagenome
AATGAATGGTGGGATCAAGAAAATAACTAATATGAAGAAAATAATACTATCAATAAGTGCCTTAGCACTAATGTCTTTCACTGTGAATAAAGTGATCGATCGAAGACTAAGTGAATCAATTAATAATGTTCAAGATATGAAAGAATGGATGTTACAAGATATAGAATCAGGTAATATAAAACCAGAATTAGGTGAACAATATATATATTGGTTAGAAGTAACTGAAGACAATCTTATCGACCTTACAAAATAAATACGATAAGTAACGGATAATATAAATATGTAATAATAAAAATATATAAAAATGGTAAAAGTACTAAAACTAATCGCAATAAAAGCATTTGAAGAAAAGATGCTAAAAATCTATGCAACTATCATGACTACAATATTCTTTGCAATATGGATACCAGCTATGGTTGCAGTAGTAAAAGAAATACTAAAAACATTCTTTCACATATATTAAATGAAAGTAAAGACTACACGTCCTCACAAGTTAATTAAATTAACTCAGATCACTGAATATACTCCAGATGAAAAAACCTTCTTCATCGATGAGTGTGAGGGCCGTGAAGTGTGGTCAACAGTAGAAGGATTATATCAACGAGTAATAGAGATAAAAGACTATGATTAAAATAATTGACACTAAATTCAGTGTATACAGTGAAGTAAAGCTTGTCGGTATGGCAGATATCGAGCAAGATGGTGAAGACTTCAGAACTTATTTGTCACTAAGATATCCACCTGATGAAGAGTATCGTAGATACAAAGGTGCATTCTTTAGTGATCTCGACAGTGCTATGAAGTGGTGTCGTGAACAACTAACGCAAGAAAACTTGCAAAATATATACGAAAGAGAGCAAATAGCTAATCAAGCTATGGCAGAATTTTATTCACAAGAAAACAGATCTAAGTATGACTACAATGAATAATCAAGAAATGTGGCGTAGTATTGAAAAAGTTAGGTGGTTACAAGTAAGAGAACTAGCTAAAAAATACCCAAACGATGCAGATTTAGGTACTCAAATAAGACAACTTATAGCAAAAACACCTGAAACTATATGAAAAAGATAATAATCTCTGTCACTATACTATTAAGTAGCTGTGCGTTAAAAAAAGATAGAATATATTACAGTAAAAATGTAGATAAGTGTATTCACAACTTAAATGAAATGCAAGAGTGGCTTCAACAAGATTATGCTAATGGTGATATACCAAGATATGTAGCAGATAACTATATGATTGTAATAGTAAATACTAAATGTTCATTAGCATTAAAATACAATAAAAAAGTAAAAGATTGTACAGACTAAATACGATCACTAAAAGATAATAAATATATGAAAACAATTAAATTTTACCCAAGTAATAGGTCACTAATAAGATTAGATGGCAAATTAATTAAAGGTTACAAACTAAACGATGTACCATACGAAAGAAATAGTTGGTTTAATTATAAAGGTTTAACATTTGTAATCGACTAGTGTATGCGACGAGCTTCTAAGGAAGGTCAAGATACACCCACGATTAGCAAAGCTGCTATATTTTCGCGTAGCTCATACTCACAAGGTATGGGCTTTTCGTGGTATGACAAATACAATATGTAAATGTGGCGAAGAGCTACACCCAGTTAGAATTAAATACGGTTACAATACTTGTGTACCATGTTCTACTGTCGAGCGTTATGGTTGCGCTCCAGTTATCAACCATAAAACGGGTAATAGTATTCAAATATTATCCAGAGCAGATGCAGAGCGCATTGCCAAATTAACTCGTCGTAAAGGATACGGCACAATGCTACGATAATATGAGCGTAAAACAACTAGAAATTACCAAAAAACTACAAAACTTGTACTCTTGGACACAATTCTATCAAGAAACTGGTAATAAAGAACAAATAAGAAAGTGTCAAACTGAGATCGCCCAGTTAAAAAAGGCGTATAACGAGACTAAAACCAAGAAAAATGGGTAATATGAGTTACTGCAGGTTTGAGAACACTGCAAACGATTTAGCAGACTGTGTGTCTGCACTAATGAGAAACGAAACTGAAGATCTAAACCATTATGAACTAAACGGCTTAGCAAGAATATTAGAATATGCTAATGACATTGTAGATATGGAAGATTATATAAACGATATACTAGATAAAAATGAAGACTAGAACAATGAACGAGCTTAGACAAGAGAAAAACTACGGTTACAAACCACCATTAACACATAACCAAAGATCAGCAGAAGCAAGAGTAAAAGGCTATACAGAGATTGATATAGATACTACTAAAGATCTGATATTTAACAGCTTAAAGAATAAACTATTTGATATAATGTTTGAAGCAGTGTGTGAAGAAATGTCAAAACATGAAGTGTTTCAAGAAGAAACTTACTTTACACCTCAAGGTATGGACTTTTTTGAAGATGAGTGGTTTCAATTTTACCACGAACACCATGGTGATATACTTGGTGATATAATGAAAAGTTTTACAAACTAAATACGAATACTATTAGATAATATTAATATGAATAAATTTAACGGACATGAAGCATACATCATTAGCACAGCTGTTGACGATTATGTAAATAAAATGAACGAAAGTATCAAACAAGCTAAATCTGAAGGTAAAAGACCTATATTTACTGTAGATTATTTTCCTCAAATGGCTAAAGATATTAAATCAAAACTAAACCTTAATACCATCAAAGACTATGGCGATATGGAATGAAATACAAGAACAGTTGAAAGAGTTGCAACAGTTACTTGATGAAAGAAAACAACTCGATGAAATATATAACCAATTAAAAAACCAACATGACAGAATCACAGATCCTAACCACTCTTGAAGCACTAGGTGTTAAAGACGTAACAAGCGATGTACAAAAGAAAAACGGTACAACCTGCTTTACATTACCAACAGGTGACTGTATATCAGAACATAAAACAGGATATATCAGGAAAAACCTACTAAATAGCAATGGCGGTATATATACATGCTATCAATTAAATCCAACTTATAAAAGTGTTCACAAGTATATCTTAGAAGATGGCAAAGTTAGACAGTTCGATAGAAATAATAGAATGTTAATATGGTCAAGAAAGCAAAGATTACATAAACTATTATTATACACTATTAAACAAATCAACAATGCTAGAAATTAGAAAAGAAAGACAAATAGAATTAATTAAAAATCACTTAAATATATCTATATCTACTAATTTAGACGATTGGTCTAATGTAGATTGCAGAGTATATAATGAAACTACAGCAGATGGTTATGACTTATTTGTTGTAACTCAGCAGATCGTCATGCCAATTATATGCGAAGACTGTTACCAATATAGTCACGATATCGCTGATGCAATAAGAGAAGAGATAAGATATGGTGTTGAAACTTTCTATATTGATATAGATATTTACAATGAGTATTACATAGAAGATATGTTATTAGAAATGTTTGCAGAGTATGTAGAAGATATAGTTGAAAATGATGATCTTGATATAACACTAGAAGAAATTAACTACTTAAAAGAAGAATATGGACTCACAGAAGAAGTCGAAGACTGAACAAAAACTACCTAAATGGTTTAAAGGTATGATTTACAAAGAAGGTGCAGAAGTAACTAATCCTTTTTCAGGTGAATCATATAAATTAACAGGTGTAGAGTTATCATTATATGACTTTATAATGGGTTGTAATATGGTGTTTGAATCTGTACCTAATTCAATGACTAGCAAGAGAATAAACGAATTTCAAAAAGCATTAACCTGGTTTAGAGTAAATAACCCAGAAGCATATTATGTCTTGCTAGACTAATAAACACGAATAAGCGCGTGAGACGTGTCGAGACAGTAACCGAACCAGACATAGATGGTAGTGTCAGTATCTCTTCTTACTCACTTGGCAAGCTCGTACTTTCCCTTCGGCGTAAGCCCACAGGTGACGGTACGGGCTTTTCGTGGTATGAAACGATTTATAAAATTTACTACAATCTGGATAAGCCAAAACCTGGCAATACCATTTTGGATGGTAGGTCATATCCACTTATCAACCAATGTATACCAAGATTTGTATGAAATAATAACTTCCATAGGATTAAATCTTGTAGTATTTGCAGGATTTATCATGGATTACAAACTAAATACGAATAAAGATGGATAATAAAACAAAAATGACAAACAAAGAGTTAGAAATATTAGCAGAATTGTTGTTCGATAAGTTAATGGAACGACAAGAAGAATACGACAGAGAGTTTGAGGAGTCTGTACAAGACATGTTTAAAGCAGGTTTTACAGCAGAACTAAAACTAACTGAAGAAGAACTAATGATCGGTGAACTAGCAAGACTACAGACATTAATGATGCTATATGAAAACAAAGAAGAATATGAGAAGGCAGCAGTACTTCTTAAAAAAGTAAATGACATTAAAAAACGATTAAGATAATGGAAATAAAACCAATGTTAGCCCATAAATACAACTCTGATAAAATCCAATACCCAGCTTATATTCAACCAAAGCTTGACGGTGTAAGGTGTGTATTTACAAAAGATGGTGCATTTAGTAGAACAGGTAAACAGTTTAAAAATGTAGATCACATTGAACTTGCGTTAAAACCTACGTTTGCTAAATACCCTAATCTAATGCTAGATGGCGAACTATATAACCATAAACTAAAAGATAACTTTGAAAAAATTATTTCATTAGTCAGAAAAACTAAACCAACTGATGAACATAGAACTGATGCAGCTCAGCTTGTGCAGTACCATGTTTATGATCTATATACTGATCACAACACTGCGTTTATATTTAAAACATACAGCGCAAGAAGAAACTTTATTATAGACATAAGCATGTCTTGGCTAGACAAACCAAGCTTGCAAGTCATTGATACTCATGCAGTTACAGATGAAGATCACGCAAGAGAATGGCATCAAGACTTTCTAAAAGATGGTTACGAAGGCTCTATATTACGTGATCCTGCATCACATTACAAAAATGGCAGGTCATATGGTCTAATGAAATTCAAAGACTTTGACGATGCAGAAGCAACGATCATTGGCTATGAAATGGGTAAAGGTAAGAGGCAAGGCACGCTTGGTAAATTCATTATGCAAGACGACGAAGGCGTACAGTTCGGCTGCCCACCGGGCAAAGGTTACGACTACAAAGATCTTGAGGATATGGCTGATAACATTAGTGACTACATAGGTCAGCGTGCTACCTTTACTTATTTTCAACGAACTAAATCGGGTTCGTACAGACATCCGCTTTACAAATGTATAAGAAATTATGAATGAATGTGAATTTTGTGGCGAAGAAATGACAGAAGAAGAATATAACTTCTGTGACATATGCCCTGATTGCAGAGATAAATATGGATAATGAGAAAATTAATATGGCAATTATATGCAGATAATATGATTAGCTTAGAAGTTGCTAATCTATTATTAGATAAATACTACGAATAACAACTTGGATTGGGGTTGGAGGAAACAGAGTTAGCTCATACTGGAAACGGTATGGGCTTTCGTAGGTATGAGAAACTACAAAAACGAATTAATAAAATATTTACGTTATAAGAAACATTATAACTATGTAGAAAAAAGAACCGTAGAATTAAGAGCTAAAATTTGTAGAGATGCTACATTATACGGAACTATTGGTACAACTACAAGAAAGTTGTATCTAAAATATAACAACTATTTAATTAAATTAAATGAAAAGAAACGATGATTTTGTTTTATACTACAGTCAACTATGGCTAGATGAAGTTATTAATAGCAATGGCTGTAAAAATGAGCATGAACTTTACATAAAGACATTGTATGACACTAGGCCTAAAGATATAGAGTAGGCAGCTAATGTCACAAAGAGCTATGAAATATCTACATGATCACCGCATCGTATATCGTCGGTATTCACCTGACAGACCTACTAAAGAGTATGACTGGGGTTGGTACTATGCTGACGGTACTTATGGGTACTATAGTTTGTTTCGTAGTAATGCAAAGATTAATACTTATAAATCTTTAAAATGGCATTTACTTACATTATGGTATTTAAATCCTAATTTAGAGTATAATGAGTTTAAACAGTTAGCAGGTGTTATAGCATATAAACCTAACGGCTTTGTAACGTTTAATGTTAATGATAGAATATTAAAAGAAATTATAAAAGATGTTTATAATGAAGATCTTGAACGCCCACCTAACAATAGACTACGTAAAGTAGTATTTAAAGATGGTACAGGGCTTGATACTTCAGAAAAACTAAGTATTGTTGGAAGTATAATAGGCAGAAAGCGTATTAAACAAGAAGATATATATGATGCTATGTTACATATTAATGAACAAGGCGAAAGTATTACCATATCTAAACTAGCCAAAGCTTTAAAATGTACAACAAGAACAATACACAGAAACATGGGTGAAGAACTCAAGAAAGAAAAAGACAAACTAAACATTGACAATGAAAAAATATAATGTAAAAAATTATATTAGGTATAAAGAAGATGTCAAACAGTCTCAACCCGAGGGTAAATTCTATGATGAATATACAAGAGATGAACTAATAGTAAAGTTCTTACCACTTGTAGAAAATATAGGTCGTAAATTTGCTACATCACAAGAAGCTTCAGGTGTTATGTCTATTATGGATATCATTCAAGAAGGTAGTTTACAGTTGTGTAAAGCTGTAGATAAAATAGATAAAGACAAATTGATTGAATCTGATGACGTAGAAAAAACATTAAAGTCTTTTCTAGCTAAACGTATTCGCGGCGGTATAAGACGTGAGATAGATCGTAATAGAGGCACGATGCGTATACCTGAACACAAATTAAATGAAATGCGTAGCACTAAAGACGAACAAATGGTACGCATGTTTTTTAACTCTATATTTTTATCTTATGATGCTAAGCAACAAGATGAAGATATGATATACCAAATACCAGATAAAACAGATCCGTACAATGAAACATTGTTAAATGCTTATTTAATTAGTTTATTAAATAAACATCTTAATGAGTATGAAGTATTTGTATTAGACAAAAGCTACGGCTTGACTGGTGAAAAATTACCAGCAAAACAAATAGCAGAAAAATTAGGCATAAAAGGTATCTCTGCTTATGTGAGAATATCAGAGACTAAAAAGCAAGCTGTTGAAAAATTAATTGCTAATGTAGATCACTCGCAAGTGCTTGATTATCTGTAAATTAAACCATAAACCTGTAATTATATATATATGACGTTAACCAAAAAATTAACCAAAATTCAAACAGAGTTTAAGTCGAAGAAAAGTAGATATAACTCATTTGGCAAGTATTATTTCCGATCTGCCGAAGACATCCTAGAAGCAACAAAACCCTTTTTAAAGGAGCTAGATGTAACAGTTACAGTACACGAAGAGCTAGTATCTTTTGACCCACCAGTTATGCAGGTAACTGCAAAAATATCTGATGGTAAAGAAACTATTGAATCTCAAGCTATAGTAGGTGTAGACACAGATCAGAAAGGTATGCAAATGCCACAAAGATACGGCGCAGCAAGTTCTTATGGTAAGAAATATGCGTTAGGTAATCTATTCTTGATTGATGATACTCAAGATTCAGATGCAACTAATACACACGGTAAAGCTAAGACTACAATAACAAACGCGGACTTTGCTAAAGCTAAAAAATATGTTAAGTCAGGCGGTAAAGTTGATGCTATAAAATCTAAATATACATTAACTACAGCGCAAGAGACTGAGCTACAATCATTATGACAACAGGTCAAATAATAGATAAACTAAGAGACGATGAGCATTACTATGGCGAGTTTGGCTCTCAATTTCTCAGCAACAGTAATATTAAAACATTACTCAAAAATCCGCTGGGACTTAGAGAACCAAGTAAGACAACAGTACCCTTCTTAGTAGGCGGCTATTTTCACACTGCTATACTTGAACCAGATAAGATTAAAAACTTTAAAGTTATACAAGCTAGCACTAGAAATACTAAAGCTTACAAAGAAATATCTAATGGTGAACTATGTCTATTAGAACACGAAGTTGATATGATCGAAAACATGGTTGATAAAGTAATGAACAACAATGTATGTAGAGATTTAATACACGGTGATAATATAGATCATGAAGAGCCAAGCGTAACAGAGTTATGCGGGTTAATGTGGAAGGGTAAAGCTGATATAGTAAATCATAATGAAAAACTTATTATTGATTTAAAAACAACTAATGATTTAGATGGGTTTAAATGGAATGCTAAGAAATATAATTATGATAGTCAAGCTTACATATATAAAGAGTTATTTGGTTATGAATTTGTATTTATAGCAATAGATAAAAATGACGGGCGTATAGGTTTGTTTGACTGTTCATCAGACTTTTATTTGTCTGGAAAAAACAAAGTTGAAAAAGCTTGTGAAGCTTACGACTTGTTTTATAACACTGAGGAATTTGATCCTCAGCAATATTTTATAAACCAAACATTATAAATAATGGCAGGAATAATAAAGGCTAGTATCAATTTAAATAACATTGATAAAAGTAAAATAATAGAAGGTAAAAAAGGTAAGTACTTGCCCATTACAATAACAGTTAATGATGAACCAGATCAGTTCGGTAATCAAGGACCTGTTTGTATAGAACAAAGTAAAGAAGAAAGAGAAGCTAAATCTCCAAAGACTTACTTAGGCAATGTAAAAGTTGTATGGACAAACGGTACATTTCCCGATAGAATACCATATGAAGGTGGAGCACCACAAGCAAAACCACAACCAAAAGTAGAAGAAGATCTACCATTTTAATTAAATAAAATAAATGCAAGTCGAAGAAATAGAAATAAATGGTTTTCAAATAGACCAATTTAATCAGCACGACTTAGACGTAGGTAAATCGCAGGGGACTTGTCCCCTGTGTTCTTCTTCTAGGAAACCTGAAAATAGAAAAGCAAAGTGTGCTAGCTATGATTGGGAACGTGGTCTTGGTACTTGTCATAACTGTGATAGCACTTTTCAACTACACACATATAAACGTAAAGGTAAAGCTGAACGTGATTATATAAAACCTGAAGTACAAAAGGTTAAGTCTGTAGTTAATAAAACGTTAGAATGGTTTAATACACGTGGTATATCTAAAGATACATTAGATGAATTAAAAGTCAGTGTAGGTAAAGAGTATATGCCACAAACCGGCAAGGCTGAGAATACTATTCAGTTTAATTATTACGTTGGCGGTGAGTTAACTAATATTAAATATCGTGACGCACGTAAGAACTTTAAGCTATACAAAGGCGCTGAAAAAGTATTTTATAATATAGATAGTATTGTAGGTCATGATACCTGCATTATTGTTGAAGGTGAAATGGATGTATTAGCTTTACGTGAAGCTGGTATATCAAATGCTATATCAGTACCTAATGGTGCTACATTAAATAGCAATAACTTAGATTATTTAGATAACTGTATAGATTATTTTGAAGATAAAGAAAAAATAATTATTGCAGTAGATAATGATCCACCTGGCCAAGCATTACAAGCTGAGCTTATACGTAGATTAGGTGCAGAGACTTGTTTCTTAGCTACGTTTGATGATTGCAAAGACGCTAATGAATACTTATTAAAGTACTCAGATAAAGAGCTATTGTCACGTATAACAAACGCAAAACCAGTACCATTAGAAAACGTTACAACGTTTAGAGATATTGAAGATGAAGTTACAGACTTTGTTCGCAATGGTTTTAAACGTGGTTATCAAATAGGTTTAAACAATTTTGATAATATATTTTCTACATACACAGGTCAGTTTATAACAGTTACTGGTATACCTAGTTCAGGTAAATCAGACTTTGTAGATCAAATGGTTGTAGGATATAATAAAGAATATGGTTGGAAGACTGCATTTGCATCTCCTGAAAATGCTCCTACATATTTACATGCTCATAAACTTATGCGTAAAGTATGGGGTGACATGCCTAATAAAAGTCATATAGGCGGGCATAAATGGACTGAAGTAGCTAACCATGTTAATGATAACTTCTTTTTCATAGATATGGAAAGATATACACTTGAGTCTGTACTACGTAAAGGTGCAGAGCTTGTAAAGCGTAAAGGTATCAAATGTTTAGTTATAGATCCATTTAACAAAGTTAGAGACGTTGATTGCACAACAGAAGATGTTAATAGATATACAATGGAATATCTAACTAAAATCGAAACGTTTGCAAAGAAATATGATGTATTAGTATTTATAGTAGCTCACCCTACAAAAATGTATAAAAATAGTGATGGACAAATTGAAGAACCAACTATGTACAATATTAAAGGCGGTGGTGAATGGTACGATGCGTCTTACCATGGTTTACTCGTACACCGTGATTACGACGCTAAAACAACTAAAGTCAAAGTTCTCAAAGTTAAGTTCCAAAACTTAGGTGAGAACGGAGCTGAAGCTTTCTTTACTTGGGAACCTAAATCAGGTTGCTTTGTTCCTCATCTCATGCCGGGACTAGAGGAGAAAATGCCATGGGAATAAAAAAGAAAGTTGAATGGAAAGCACCACATTGGAATAAATCAAATAGAGAAGCTTATGTATGGTGTGTTAACCATGGCATTAAAATATACGCCGTGCCTTGTTCACCAGGTTTTGATAATAAAAACTGTTGGATAGAAGTTCAGGCAAACGGTAGAAAACAACGTAGTCCTAAAACATATGGCCCAGACGAACTATGGGATAAAGTTTTAGAATTATATAAATTTTATTATGACAAAAACGTTTTCAAATAAATTTAGAAATGCTAATGAAGCATTTGAATATTGGTATCAATGTATAGAAAATTATGGTACTAACTTTGCAGGTACGAAAGCTTTGTTTAATATAGGATTTGAAATGGATAAACCATACGAACGTAATATAACTCATGACTGGCGTAAGTTTAGACAAGACTATGCGTTTGCAGAATGGGAATGGTATTTATCAGGCGATCGTAATATTAAAAAGCTAGGCGAACTATATGGAAAAGTACCTGAAATATGGAAACATATGGCAGATGATCATGGCAATGTTAACTCTAATTACGGTTGGCAGTGGAATAGGATGTATCAACTTGACTATATTATAGACAGATTAAAATCTGATAAAGACACTAGACAAGCTACAATATCTATTTATGATGGTAAAGAACATCCATTGTATAATAGAGATACACCATGCACGTATGCAATACAGTTTACAATTGTAAATGATTATCTTAACATGTGCGTTACGATGCGATCTAATGATCTATGGTACGGTTTCTGCAATGATCAATACTGTTTTAGTCAACTACAAGAATTAGTTGCGTCAGAAACAGGATATGAAATGGGATCATATTTCCATTTTGCACATAACTTACATTTGTACGAAAGAGATTTAGGTAAGTATATGAAGCCTGACAATCTTGCACAACGTAAAGCAGACTACTATGGATAATTTAACATATTATATTTATCATATACCAGGTAAAAAGATAGGTGTAACACGTGATCTTGGATATAGGGTTACACAACAACAAGGATATAACCTAGATGAATACGAAGTTCTAGATCAAAGCACAGACATCGATTATATATCGCGCCGAGAGTTAGAACTTCAAAAGTCTTATGGCTATAGAGTAGACCACAAACCTTATAAAAAATTATTTAAAATGAGAATAAACGCAACAGAACAAACCTCAACATTTCCAGTTCCATTGAATAAATTAAAAGGAAGATTAATGGATGAGATCGGTAGGTCTTGGGAAACAATACACGGTACATTTGAATTAACTAAAGACACAGTTAAATGGATCGTGAACAATGCTAAAACATCTATGTATACAACTGAAAGAACTTACATATACAATAAAGCTTTCTTTGAAGAGTTTTTAAAAGATGTAAATAAAGTATCTAAAAAAGCTGCTAGTGAATATAAAGATTATATGCAAGAATTAGCATCAAGAGTTAAGTTAGATACTAATGGCACAGTACATAGTGAACTAACTAAAGAAAATAGATTTGATCTTATAAGAACATGGGCCACAGAAAGAGGCTTATATAAAGAAGGTGATACTAAAACTCAGTTTGCTAAATTAGTAGAAGAAACTGGTGAATTAGCGCAAGCTATACTTAAAAAAGATGATGCAGAGTTTGCAGATGCTATTGGTGATATGGTAGTTGTATTAACTAACTTAGCTCATTTAGGTGGAACATCTATTGAGCAATGTGTAGATCAAGCTTACAATGAAATAAAAAACCGTAAAGGTAAAATGTCTAATGGAACATTTGTTAAAAATGACTAAAAAAGAAATAAAATTTAGAGATCCTGTAGTTGAAAGAGTTGTTGATAAGTTTGTTTCACGATCAGATGTTGGCTACGAAAAGTATGGACAAACACTAGATAAAGAACGTAAGACAGGTGTAAAAGATCTTGCTACGTATTTGAATGACGTACAAGAAGAATTAATGGATGCAATACTTTATATTCAAGCTGCACGTGAAGAGCTTGCTGAAAATAAAGTAGGATTACCTTATTATGTCACGGACGTTGCGTCGTAAACGTGGTCCAGTTAGATCTAAGAAAGTAACTTACGATGGAATAACTTTTCAATCGGGACTAGAAAAATATATGTACATAGCTTTAAAAGAAGCTAAGATCAAAGCTAAATACGAGGGACAATCTTACGAGCTTGTCCCTTCTTTTTCCTTTAAAAATAAATCATATGAAAGACAAGCAAATTCAAAAGGAGAATTTAAAGAAAGAGGTGGAAAAAAAGTTAGAGCTATTACGTATACACCAGACTTTATTGGAGATGGATTCATCATCGAGTGTAAAGGAAGACCTAACGAATCATTTCCGATACGTTGGAAATTATTTAAACGTTTGGTATCTATACATTACCCGAAAGTTACGATCTATAAACCTCAAAATCAAAAAGAATGCGACGAAACCGTGAGCTTAATACTTGGGAAAAAAAAGACTTAGCAAGACGTAAGTACGCTGAGAGACAACTCGAGAAGTTTATTAAATGGAGTATTAAAACTAAAGGATATTTAAAATACAAAGAACTTATAGAATATGAAAGAAAGTACTTTGCTAGAAATGAAAAATAAAATAGAGGCAATGAGTAGAGTTATACAAATGTTATTAGATGAAATGAATAACATTAGAACTTTATCTATAGGAACTCTTGAAACGATAAAGCACATGCCTAATTATGAGGAAGCTTTAGGTAAATTAAAAGAAAAATCAAAACAAAAAGAAACTGATGGAGTTATCGAACAAGATTCTAAGTGATATAACCGTTTATATGAAGTATGCTAAATACTTACCAGAAAACAACCGAAGAGAAACATGGGAAGAACTTGTTACGCGTAATAAAAACATGCATATCAAAAAATATCCTGAACTTAAAGATCAAATAGAAAAAGCTTATGAATTTGTTTATGATAAAAAAGTTTTACCATCTATGCGTTCGCTACAATTTGGTGGCAAACCTATTGAAATATCTCCTAATCGCGTATATAATTGTGCATATTTACCAATTGATAATGTAGAGTCTTTTAATGAAGTAATGTTTTTATTATTAGGCGGAACAGGAGTAGGATACTCAGTGCAGTATCATCATGTAGATAAACTTCCACCTGTTAATAAACCATATAGTAAAAGAACTAGAAGATTCTTAATTGGTGATTCAATAGAAGGATGGGCTGATGCTATTAAAGTTTTAATGAAGTCTTATATGGGTGAAAGACGATCAAGTAAAATACAATTTGATTACTCAGATATAAGAGCCAAAGGAGCTTTACTAGTTACGTCAGGAGGTAAAGCACCAGGTCCACAACCATTAAAAGAATGTATAGTAAAAATAACAGGAATATTAGACAACAAAGAAGACGGCGATCAACTTACTACATTAGAAACACACGATATAGTTTGCCATATTGCCGACGCGGTTTTAGCTGGTGGGATACGACGAGCAGCTTTAATCAGTCTGTTCTCAGCAGATGATGAACAAATGATAAGTGCTAAATCTGGACATTGGTGGGAAGAAGCACCACAACGAGGTCGTGCTAATAACTCTGCTGTACTAATGAGACATAAAATTACTAAAGAGTTTTTTATGGATCTTTGGAAACGTGTAGAGTTATCAGGATCAGGTGAGCCAGGTATTTATTTTAATAACGATAAAGATTGGGGTACAAACCCATGTTGTGAGATAGCCTTACGACCATATCAGTTTTGTAACCTGTGTGAAGTAAATGCTAGCGATCTTGAATCACAAGATGATTTTAATGCAAGAGTTAAAGCTGCATCATTTATAGGTACGTTACAAGCTGGATATACAGATTTTCATTATTTAAGAGACATATGGAGAGAAACAACAGAAAAAGACGCGTTGATTGGAGTGAGCATGACGGGTATCGGATCAGGCGTAGTACTAGGTTACGATCTGAAGAAGGCAGCAAGCGTAGTAAAAAGAGAAAACACCCGCGTTGCAAAGCTGATTGGAATTAATCCAGCAGCACGATGTACAACCGTGAAGCCTGCAGGGACGACATCTCTGACCCTCGGAACGTCTTCTGGTATACATGCATGGCATAATGATTATTATGTCCGTAGAATCAGAGTTGGTAAAAATGAAAGTATGTATAAATATTTAATTAAGTTCCATCCTGAGTTAGTTGAAGATGATTATTTTAGAGCTCATGATACTGCTGTAATCAGCATACCACAAAAAGCACCAGAAGGATCTATACTTAGAGATGAATCACCGTTTGACTTACTTAAACGTATAAAAAAATTAGCTACTGAATGGGTTAAACCTGGTCATAGAAAAGGATCTAATACTCACAATGTTTCTGCTACGGTTAGTTTGAAACAAGATGAGTGGAAATATGCAGGTAAATGGATGTGGGAGAATAGAGATTGTTATAATGGATTATCTGTATTACCATATGATGGTGGAACTTATACACAAGCTCCATTTGAAGACATAAGTAAAGTTAAATATGACATGATGATGAAGTCATTAACAGAGATAGATTTATCTAATGTATATGAAGGTGAAGATGAAACAGATCTAGCTGGTGAACTTGCTTGTGCAGGTGGTAGTTGTGAAATAACTTAAATAAAAAGAGGTGATTACTTATCGTAGTCACCTCTTCTCATTTTTAAATAATGTCTGTACAATATAAGTACGTAACTAAATTCTATACCTCCACAAAGATATATTAATAATTTTTGTAATATGTCCAATCAAATACACTTTCGTTTATAACTGCTAACGTATCAACTACAACGTTAGTACCAGGTTCTGCTACAATGTTTACATCACCTGTGTATGTAACATTACCATTTGCTTCTCCTCTAAAATGCATGCGATTATTCTCGTGATATTCTATTTTGCAGTTTGTTATACTAAACATAGGATTATAAGATCCTTCTCCTCCGTCTAACTCTAAGACATTATTAGTAACGTAATCAGGTATGAGTAGTACATTGTTTATATTACCTGCATAACCTTGATCTACATCTATAAAATCATCTGCACATCCCCAAACTAATAAATTATCTACATTTACGTTTCCTCCAAATAATTCAATGCCATCGTCTGCGTTATCCATTATTTCTATATTGTTGACTATAGTTCCGTCACCAACACATCCTAATGTTAAAGCATTAATTTCATTTCCTTCTCCTATATCAGATCCTCCATGTCTTATAGATACGTAACTTAATATGCCTGCATCGTGATGAGGATTATTACCGCCATATAAACCTACTGTATCATTTGCTGGTATACCTTCTATTTGTATGCGATCTACTTCACCTGGAAAACTACCAACTGCATCACCTAAAATAATAAGTCCACCCCATAAACCTCTTACAGATGGTGGAACATTTCCATCAGCTGTAAATATAATAGGTTGTTGTGGTGTACCAACTGCATTTATCTTAGCTCCGTTAGTTATTATTAAGCAACTTGCATTTGCACCAGTACCTGATCTACCTTTAATCACTGTCCCAGGTTCTATGGTTAACGTGTAACCCGGCATTATACTTACTCGTCCGCTTAGCATCCATTCTTTGTCTGCTGTTAACGTAGTATCATTATATATTCTACCTGTTAAATCGTCAGTAATTATTTCTATTGGTTCTGGCTTAGTGCAACTACCTAGTAACAACAAAGCAATTAGTAATTTTTTCATACATAAGCTATTACCCTATTATCACTATATTTCCCTAAGATAAAGTTAAGTAATTGCTAATAAAAAAGGGGATCGCTATGGATCCCCTTGGGTTACAGGAACTTTGGGTATGGTGCCCAGTTTTTATTGTTCCTATGGAGTTCTTGCTGTAGCTGTTCTTTTACTTTTTGTTTTACGTTTCATACCTGATCTAGATTTATAACCTCCTCTACTACTAGTTTTCTTTTTCTTTTTAACAGGAGCTTTATCTTCTAGTTGCCACGTTGGCCAACCAAGTAAATTAGCTACACGTTGCCACGTCTCAGTATCTTCAGCCAATGCGTGTTCTATATTATCTAACTTTAAATATAATCTATCTAAAGGTACATTGGTAGTTGCAGTAAAAACTTTAGCAAAAGCTTCATAAGCAGGATTATCTAAACTAAATCCTTTATCAATCATTTCTTGTCTTCGCTTTTTACTATCAAACATCCACGCTGCTTGTCTTACTTTAGATATCTTAGAACTAATAGGTGGTGAAAACTGTAACAACTTATAAACTGAATCAACATATTCTGGTCTTGATCTACCTGATCTTTCATACAAGTCAAGTAAAAAGTTTTTAGCTACAGATACTGCTGAACCTGCTATACCTAATCCACGTAATATTGAATCAGCCATACCATTAGCTGTATCCATATATTTCTTTTCTTTCTTCTCATCGTCTTCATCATCCCCAAATCCTAAAGCAAACACAGCTTGTTGCAACGCGTTGAATATCATATTTTGTACAAACGTATAATATATTATTTTACTAATATTAGATTTAGCATCACCTCTACCATTTATTAAATCTTGATAAGCTCTTTTAGTTAATCTACCATATTGCATAGGCGTGTTAGCAAACGCTAATAACACTCTACCTAAATCACTAGCTTGTTGTTGTGATATTTTGTCTGGTCTACTAGACTGTTGAGACTCTTCAGCTATCTCCCTAAAATCTTGCATTGCTTTAGCTTCAGCTTCTGCTTTTGATAAACCTTGTTTTAAGTAAGTATTTATTCTATTTCTATAAAACGTAGCACCACCTGATGCAATAGCAAAACTATCTGCAAACTGTGTAGGTAAATAACCTTTTCTAAGTAAATAACTTATAGCCGCTTTACCTTTATTCTTAGCTGTCTTAGCAAGATCTGCTATTTCATTTTCATTTATATTTAACCTTAATCCTGCTCGTCTATCTTTTAGAAAGTCTGAGTTCATTAATGTTTTAAAGTCTTTCCAATATTGAGATTGATTAGCAAATGCAGCTCCAGCTTTCAATGGGTTATTGTCACTCCAATTTATAAAGTTAATAGATGATATAGTTTGGAGTACAGCTGATCTCATATTAAAGAACATAATAGCACCAATACTACCATTTATATAATTCAATACTCTATCACTTAACCTATTACCTCCAGTTATTCTATTCTTACCTGTTTTTATTCTACGAAGCATATTAGTTATAGCTTCTCTATATTTACTACCAAATATTGCTTCAAGCTTATTTAAGTTTTCTTTACTAAATATTATATCAGCATTATCATTAAACTCTTGTAAGAATTTACTACGTTTAGTTGTGTTTAACAAGTTTAATAAATCTGTTTGTATTGTACCAGCAAACCAGTCAGCGTTAGGTTTTACCCATCCATCACCTTTAGTTATATTAATAAGTTGCTGAGCAAATGTTTTTAATTGATCTCTTGAATCTACATACTCAACAGCTTTATCAAGCTCTGCTTTAGTGACACCAGGTATTTCTACACCAAGCGAGTTCCATATATACATACGTATAGTTTGCTCAGTAGTAAAACCTGTTTCGTTTTCTTTATTAATATTTTTAGGTACATTTAAAACTTTTTTAAGAGCTTTAAAATCTTCCATCATTTGAAGTCTTGAGGCTGATATACCAGCATTAGCTCTAGCTAAAGGATCAAATAACATTTCTTTAAAAAACTTCATGTCGGCATCACCTTTTTTACCTTTACCTAACAACGGGTATATTAAACCAGTTAAGTCTTCTGCAGAATAAGGTATCCAAAATTTAAACTTATCATTTTTCTGTCCGGCTAGTTTAGCTCTAACGTCTGAGAAAACAACATCTGATTTTACGCCTTTGTTTTGTTGTATTATATCATTAAATCTTTTATTAACATTTACAACACTTCTAAATCCTTGATCCGCTTTTGCTTGTTGTACTCTACCCTTAACATCTAATACTTCAAAAGCTTTTTTAACAGCATTAACATTAGCAAACGCATCATCAGCAAAATAAAAGTCATTGTAACCTTCAGCATATTTACTTATCATCCATTGTGCTTTAGCTGCACCTGTTGAATCACCTAATCCTACTATATTACTTTTCTTAAACTCAAGACCTTGTGATTTTAAAAATTCATATATAGCTGTTTGTGCTTCAGGTGCTCTAGCTGTTAACACGTAAAGATCTTCATTACCTCTAGCGTTTTTTATTCTTTTAGCTAGCTCAAATAATGGACCACGTTTACCATCTCTAACTGTATTAAAATCTGTAAAATCAAATTTATATCCTTCATTAAGCAACCTGTCTCCTTCAGTAGCAAACTCTTCAGCGTTTAACTCTATACGCTCATCACCTTTAGTTGCAAATACTAAGTTCTTACTTGTAGCTAATGTATCGTCAAAATCAAATACTCTAATTTTTTTAACTGGTTGATTTACTTTATTACCATTTGTAGTAGCTTTATCTGTAGTTTCAAAGTTTAATATTTCATCAGCGTTTGTCTTTGAAAAGAAACCATTTACATTTACATTTGAAATTACTTTACTAGAGAAACCTAAATCATTATTAGACTGTCTTGATTCTTCTACAGGTTCTTGTAAAGCTTGAGGTTCACCATATGTTTCTTTAGTGTTAACATCGTATAGAGACATTGGAAACCTACTTCTATCAGCATATCTACCAGTCTCACTTAAAGCAAAATCACCCGCTTGTCTTATAGCTGGTGTAGTCCTTAAATATAATTCTTTACCGTTTTTTCTATTTACTAATTCATCAAAGTTGTATGGTATTATTGCACTGTGATATTGCTCTAACTCAGAGTCAAATAGTCCCATTGCTTTTTTATCTCCACCTAATACCGCGTTAAAAGAAGCTAACTTAATTCTATTACCTGGTATTGTATGTTCTAACACAAATGGATCTTCAATATATTTTTGACTACCGTCCTTATTTTTACCTCTTTTTATAGGTTTTAAATTAAATATCTTTTTTAATTGAGCTTTAGTATCTACAGGTATAAACCTTATGTCTGAAGCAAGTTTACCTAAGCCGTCCATCCGAGCAAACTGTAAGTCTATAAATACAGCGGCTGTTTGAGCAGATAGTTTTTTATCTTTGTAAAGCTCAGCCATTTTTTTAATAACAATATCAAATACTTTTTTTGCTCTTAAACCTTCAGGTTGTAATTCGTTTTTAACAAATCTAGCTCTATCTTTCAAAGGTAAATCATCAAAATTTTTAACACCGTATTTTTTTTGTTGTTCTCTACTTAGTGGTTTGTTATACCAAACATCGTGCTTATGTATTTGTTGGCTTATTTTTTCTGTGCTTTCAATGTTTGAATTAGCCTTACCATCTGTAGCACTACCATATATACCTTGTCTTGGTGTTCCTTTATCTATAAATATATCAGCGTCTTGCAATATAGCAGATGGTGCTATTCTATTGTTATTAAGTTTAAATTTACCCATCTTATAAGACCCAACTAAAGCAGGTAAAATAAACTTAGAAATATCAGCATCTGTTACTCCTTCAGCTTTTAAGTCTTGTAGTAAGTTACTTATTTCTGCTCGTAATACATTTAACTTTGTTAGGTCTGAATAAGCGCTAGTACCTGTATCTATATTAAGACCTCTTGCTTTAGCTATTTGTCGTAATGTAGAATAAATACCTAGTTTAGCTTCTTCTATTTGTATTGCGGCTGCTTTTTTAACATACTGTTTCCAACTTTTTTTAGGATCAAACTCTTGTTGCAGCTCGTTCCCTATAGTTCTAAGAGTTGCCGGAGGTAAACCATAAGCTTTTCTAAAAGCTGGCGTAGTCATATTTACTAAAGCACTTGCTAACCAGTTTGAGTTGCCTAACACTCTAAATGATTCAGCATTATCTAATAATTGATCTGATGTAAGTAAATTTACTAAAGCAATTTGAGTTTCTAAATCTAAGTTTTTAGCTGTTCTACTAAAAAATCCTTGTGGCATGCCATCACTTAAAGTTCTCAATGCTTCAACTGGCTTACCATCAGCTATGGCTTGTTCACGTATTTCTTGACTAGATATTATTTGATCTAAGTTTCTAACAAATCCTTTTAGTATGTCACTAACACCGCCTTTACTAGCTGGTACTTTTTGATTCCAATTAGCTCTATCTCTACCTATAATACCAAAAGCTTCTTTAAATTCAGTATCGCTTATATTAGGCTTTTTAATTTGTACATTTAAACCTGCACCAGTTTGAGCTCTTACACTACGTTTATTATAAAATTTTTCTAATAATTTATTTACTACACCAGTAGCTTTAAATTCACTTGTGTATCCTTCAATCAATGAGCCTTTAGCTAAGTCAGGATCTGCAAATATAAAGTTTTGAATAGCTAGCATTTCTGCTTTATTAAGATCAGAATTTTTCTCTATCTTTTTAAACATAGAGTCAGCAAGATCTTTATTATCTCTAGCTATCATATCGACTACTTCACGTAAAGCAAAACCCTTTAATTGTTTTAAGGTTTTACCTCTCATGTTTTGTTTTTTAGCTTTAGATCTTATAAAATTGTAAAGTCTATCTACTTTATATATTGACGTTGTACTAGTCGCTGGGCCTGCTGTTCTTACAACTTTGCCCTCTCTATTAATTGTAGGTTTTGTATCTAATTTTTCTCTAACCTTAACTCCTTTTCTTTCAGCTTGTCTTATTTCTCTATCAGTTCTAGTATCTACAGGAGAAGTGTCATCAGCTGCTAATTGTCTTGCGTTATCTGAATCTGTACTTGTTGTTTTAGCTTTATCACCTATTTGTTGTTCGTAAAAATCAACAGCTCTAAACGGTATTGTATTATTTAAATAAGTTGAAAACTGTAACTCCCTACTAGGATCGTAGTTTTTCATTATACTAGGAAACTCCTTATTTAAAAAACTTATAGCTTCAGCTTCTGTAATATCACCTTTAGCTTGGTCAAAGCCCATGGCTGCTTTACCTAACTTATGATATTGTTCTATAAAATCAATTGAACCTTCATTAGTTATTGTACCATCTTTATATTGTGCAGCTAAGTCGGTAGCTGCTACAGTTGGAACTTTACTAGCTAAACCTATAGCTGGTGTATCTATACCTTGATCTACTATGGCGGCTACATCACCTGTATATGTATCTTGTTGACCTCTTGCTATACGTCTAGACTGTTGACCATAACTCTTTAAAAATCTATATACAGATCTACCATTAGCAAAGTTAGCTTGTCTAAAACCTAGTGGTTTAAATAACTTGTCAGCTAAAAACTCACCCATTCTCACAGCAGTACCTTCTGCATATTTTATATCATCATTAACAATACCTTCTACAAATGCATTAAACCATTCTTCAGATGTAGCATTTTCTGGATCTGTTCCATAAGCTTCCATACGCTCTGCTACCACATCAAATTCTTTTGATGACAATCTACTTTTAAAGTCATCTACTAAATCTGCTTTTTGTTCTGCTGTTAAACCTAAAGCTTTTATTTGTTTACCAGTTACACCATGAAGCAACTCGTGAGAGCTTACACCTATTTGTCTTAGATTTCTTGCTACTTCATCGTTAATATAAATAGTACCATCTGGGGCATCATAACCTGGTGTTCCTTCAAAGTTATTTTCATCAGTTTGACCAAGATCTCTCATCGCCTGAGCAAATTCATTTTTATCTGTTAGCAATATAAAACCTTTATCTGACATTTCAGCTCGTTTAGCAGTCTCAGCTAATCCACGTTCATATGCTACTTCAAAGTTTTCATTAACACTAATTTCTTCTAACACTTCATTAATAGCTGATATCTCTTCTCTTTGTCTTTTAACTAATGCTTTATCAGTGGCTTTATCTATCTGCTTTTGTAGTTCTTGTTTTCTTTGTATTAAGTTGTAAGCTTGTTTTTCACCTTTAGTGGTTAAGCCCATGCCATCAACTTCTCTAAGTATGCCACCTATATTTCTATATTCTCTTAATTTTAATTCTGCTTGTTCTTTTGTTAACTTATTATCTGGATCTAGTACAGATAACATTTCTTTATCACTAGTAAGCTTTTGCCATGCAGGATCAAGGTAATACCTTTTCATTAAATTAAACTGTTGATCACTAATCATATTCACAGTGCCGCTTTTAGACGCGTTAAATCCACCTTGTATAACACCAATAGGTCCACCAGCCATAACACCTAAAGTAGTAGCTTGCATGATTTTACTAAAAGTTATTTCTTTAGCTGTTTCATCCCATAGTTTACCATTAGCATCAGTATTTTCTGCCCATATTCCAGTAATACCTAACTGTGCAAACTCTTGAGCTCCTTCAGTAACTCCTTCAAGACTTGCTAATAATGCTGCGTTGCTTAGACCTTCTCTGCTTATAGCTTTGTTACCAAAATCTTGAAGTACATCTAATGCTGTTCTTTTAACAACTCCCTGACCAACCGCTTTACCTGCTGTTCTTCTCAATGTTTGTTTTAATATAGCATTACGTAATGTTTTACCACCAAAAGTAGTTAATAAATATTTAATTCCTTTCTTAGCAGGTATTGAAATAAGTTTACCATAGGTACTACCAAGAGGACCCATTGCAGCTTCAATAGCACCAACAACACTTCCAATAGTAGCTTGATATGCTAATTTTTCTTTAGGTGTCATGCCTGCAAAATCTTCACTTTGCATTTCTTGAGCTTCAAATCCAGCTACCATACCACCCATCATAGTACCAAACGCAACTCTTCTTGCCACTGCGCCTGCAGGCCCAAACAAGAGTAATGGAGCAGTTGCTACTGAAGCTGTGGTCATTTCTACTATTGACTTATAAGCCATTCCAGCCATGCTATTATTAAAAGCTTTTTCATACTCGTTACTTACATCAGAGTCTTTTGTAAACTTATCGTAAATAACCATTTTAGCTTCTCTATCTAATAATTGCTTTAACTTTTCTTCATCACCATTTGCAATGTTTTCTATATCTCCTTGTCGAAAAGCAAGAGCCATTTGATTATAAAAAGTACCTAATGAATCAAACACTCCACCAGCAAATTTAGTTGTCATTATACCAAAATCACCTCTACCTTCTTCAACTAATGTTTGTTTAGCCGCTACTAAATTTAAATCGGCTACTGCTGGTTTAACTTCAGATCTATATCTATCTTGTAATGCTTGTCCTTCTATTTTTAAAGACTGTTGTAAAGCGTTTAATTCGTTTTGCTTTTCTATTATTTCATCAGGCCCAAGAGTACCAGCATCTATTTGAGATTGTAATGTTGCTACTCTATTAGTATAATCATTTATTTTAGCTTCGTTTAAAGCAAACTCTTCATTTAGTTTTACTATATCGTTTTCAACTCTTTGAGTTTCTTGTTTAAGTAAATCTTCATCATAAATATTTCTCCACTCTGACGCTTTGTCTTCGTCTACTTTGTCAATTTCATCAGCCCACCAGTTTTCATACCATTTTTGATCTTTTTCTTCAACTGCTCTTTTCATGTTTTCTAAAGCTTCACCATCTAATGATGCCATAGCTTTAACCATGTCTTGATAATTAGGCGCTTTATATTCTTCTTTATTTTGTTCTAAAAAACTTTTTAATTTTGCGGCTTGCTCTATGTCTCCTTCATCCGTCCAGTTGTCTAGCTTTATTTTTATTTTATTTCCATTACCAGCTGTAACAACCATGTCATCAGTAAAGTAACTTAAACCTGATTCATCTTTATCAAATTTAAATCCATAACCTTTAAACATGTCTCTTAAATCATCTACTACTTTTTCTTCTTGACCTATTAATACGCCACCTAATTTACCATCAAGAACATGTGTAGGCATAACTCCTTCTTCTACTTTAGCTACAGCATTATTTAAATCAGTTTTATATTGATTCCTTTTTCTAGCTTTTTCTTGTGAGCTTTCTAATCCACTACCAAACACACTGTAATCATCATAAGCACTTGTTTCAATATCTGATATTTCTGCTCCTACTCCATACTCTATCTCATCTTGTACTAAGTAATTTTTAAAAGAATTAAAATCTTTAGGACCTTCGTAATTTAAAGGAAAAGTATAATCAGCCATTATAACTTGCTTTCCTTCATCACTAATATTATCCCAATTACCTTCTTTACCTAATTCATGATCTTCAGCACTTAACTTACTTCTTTTATCTATATCTAGTCCTCTAAAAGCTTCAACTAAAGCTACACGTTCAGGATCATATTTATCTAATACGCCTTTAACATTATTATCTTTTTCTAAAGTGGTAGTACTTTCTGTTTCTATAGGATCTATTGTAGTATCTACTGTTAATGACTCTTCAACAGGTTTAAGATCAGTTTCTTTTTCTTCAACTAATCTTGCATCTGGATATCTTTCCATGAATGTTGGTAAGTCTTGCTCACTAACAGTCCACTCATAACCCGTTGAATCTATTAATACGTATTCTGGCATATTATAATATTTATTTAACTTCTACGTACTTACCATTTTTAAATTGGTAAACTTTGCCTTTATCTGGACTGTTATTGTTCATTCCAGTATTTACATAGTATTCACCTTCTACAGCTTCTGATGTTTTAGCTACTCCTTGATGAGGATTATTCTTTGTTCCGTCTCCTACACTAGGATCAAACTTACCTCTACCGCGAACATAGTTAGGATTTTTATATCTTTTACCTTCATATTCAAAGTATTCTTTATCTTCAGCTGGTTTTTCTTCTAGTGCATCATAAGCTTTTTGAGCCTCTGCTTTTACTCTTCTTTCTCTTTCACTTATTCTTCTATCAAATATTCTTTGATCTTCGGCTGATATACCGTGAACCTTAGTTAATGCTTTTTTAATACCACTAGCACTATTAAGACCTGCTACTGTGTTACCATCTTCATCTATTATTGTTTCACCTATAGTTACTTTAATTTTACCTGAAGCCTCTTTTAATATCTTTTTCTTTTCTTCTTCATCAGCTTCTGCGTATTTATCATATAACTCGTCATCCATAGAGTCAACAACATATTGATCATCAACTACAGTATATGTTCCATCAACTGGATTCACTTCAGTTAACGCTTCAGCTATTGCATCATAATCATTTACTAATTCATGAGATTTAGATACGTAATCTTCATATATAGCTTGCTTAGCATCAAATCTTTGATCTGTTAAATTAGGTGGTTTAGGATCTTTTTTTCCACCTGGTGTTTTAGGTTTATATTTTGAACTTGAATGAACCATCTTTACACCATCAGCTGGAGCATTATCTTCTAAGGCTTTAGTAGCTAAAAATAAAGCAGCTTCTTTTTTTTGTTTATTTATTTTAGCTTCTACTTCTTCAGGTGAACCTTCTGCTTGTCCCCATGGTTCATCTTTACCCATTACATTAGACCATATAATAGACATACGCTCTTCATCTTCTATAACTCCTTTAAACTGTCCACTTTTTATCATAGACTGTATAGCTTTGTTTCGTTGCTCTGAAGTCATATATTTTATCTGAGCTTCTTGATCCCCTATCCTTTTGGTTTCAAACATTACTAAGTCCGCATTGTCTTTACCACCTGGTTTAACTACATTATTATAAGCGTTTTTATAAGTTTCTGTAAGATCAGGTACAGTTTTATAAAAATTATCACCATTACCTATAGCAGTATTAACTTTACTTAAATTAGCTACAAAAGGTTCTCCATCACCGTTATCTCTTACAGCATATAACTCTCCATTTTTATAGACAAAAGAACTTTTACCATTTCTTATTCCTAACATAGCTTGTTGCACACTGTTTGGAGTCATAGCATCTACTGCACCTGCTTGACCTGGTTGTATTTTCATAGCTTTATAATAGTCGTCTAAAGCTACATTTGTTCCAATTGCTGTTTTTTGAATTTTATCTATAGCATCTGTAGCGTCTTGTATAGTAGCTAAAGCTTCTTCTCCACTTATTTTACCTCTCTTTTGTAACACTTTTGCATTGTAAACTCTTTTTTGTTGCTCACGTAGTAGATCTTTTAAAGCTGTATTAGCTGATGTATCTCCAATGTCTACAGTAGAAAACTTAGATTCAGCTTCAATTCTTTCATCCATCAAGTTTTGCTCTGTTAATTCACTTTGCTTTCTTCTTTCTTCAGCTCTTAAAGCAGCGTTAATAGCTAGTTCTGTATTGTTTGCACTAACCTGAGGATCTAAACTATACGCGTCTACTAAAGCGTTTGCTCTTTGTTGTCTATTTAAATTTGCATTTTTTATTATTGCACTATAACTTGGTGAACTCATATTCTATTATTTATCGTGAGGGTGGTGTAAATAAACCTGGACCTCCAGTAAAACCTCCTTGTAAAGTAGCAGCAGTTTGTCCTACAGCTCCTATAGCTGCAGTAGCTGCTTGAGCTTTTAAATCTCTAGCTGCTTCACCTCTTGACTCGGCGTTTAATTGCTCTGCGTAAAGTCTTTCTAAATTAGCTTCTTCCCTATTTTCTTGAGCGTTAAATCTAAATTCTTCACCTTGAGCTTTTAACGCAGCTACGTCTGCAGCGCCTTGAGCTCTAGCCTTTTGATTAGCAGCTTCTTGTTTTTGTATATCAGTAGATATTCCACGTTTACTTTCTAAAGCCATACGTGCTAATGCAGTAGCACCACCAGCACCGCCACCTGTAGCAGCTATAGTATCTAATGTGTTTGCTAATGCCATGTCAGCTTCTTCAGCTTGAAACTGAGCAGCTTGTGTAGCAACGCCTAGATTTTCAAACTCATTAGCCATATTAGCAGCTGGATTAATAACTTCCTGTCTATTTTTTTGAAGTTCTTCAAAAGCTGCTTTTTTATCTTTAGCTATTTGATCTTGCTTTTTAATTTCTTCTTTAGCTCTTTTATTTGCTCTAGCAGAATTAATAAGATTTGAAGCTAATCCTACTCCTGCTGTTACTGCCAATGCTGTTCCTACTGCCATGTTATATTATTTTAGTTAGTTCATAAGATGGTTTTTTATCTTTAATCCATCCTAGTTTTTCATGTGTTTTAATTAATTTTTCGTGTTGCATAACTGCAAATAAATATTTATAACCTAAAGCTTTAATAACGTTTTCAGCTCCTGTTATTAAGAGCTCTATCGCGTCTTCTCTGTCACTTTCTCTATACTTAGGATCTGATACTATCCATTCTAATAAAGCTGTCTTAGAGTTAGTTAAATAAATAAATCCAACAACTATAGGTTTGTTATTTTTTTCTACAATTAATCCACCTTTACCATCTTCAGGTAAAAAATCTTTAGGTGGACTTTGCCATTTAGGCCACGTGCTCCACCACTCAGTAATGGTATGCCAATCTTTTTCTGTAAGTCTACGTATATTCAATTTAATTAGATGATAAGACCTGGTTTGATGAAACAGCAAATATTTGTTTTACTCCACCTGGATCTGTATTAGTATCGGTTGATATTTTAACTGTGGCTACATACCCTTTAATTCCACTTGTTGGGTAACCACCGTAAGAGTCTGGTCCAAATACAACCTCTCCAGCTCTTATACCACTATTACTTTTTAAGTTAGCTACATATTTACCTTCTTTTAATACAAAACCAGCTCTAAATATGGGTTCTGTTAAAGCAGCAGGATATACATTACCTGAACTATCATATGCACCTTCATAGTAACTATTTACTATTACACTACTATCATTATAATTTACATAATTAGGATTAGCAACACCTGGTTTTATATAGTTGTTAGGAACTTCTTGTAGTCCCTGAATATCAGATTTAAAACTATTTACTTGCCAACCATTACTACCTTCATATCCTATAGTTAAAAAGTTTTTATTAACACTGGGTTGAGGATTAAAAACAAAAGTAATAGATGATTGAGCTGGTGATGCTCCATAGAATACATTTCTATTTTTAGAATTACCTTCAAAATAGTGTTCGTATATATTTCCATTAGTAGTAGTGAAAAAAGTATTTTTTAAACTAAACATATTGTTTGGCTTGAAACTAAAAAAGCTAGGCCATCCTAATACTTCTTCGTCAAAAGCTAAAGTTTCGTAAGTGCTTACGTTGTCACTTAAAGTTCCTGTTGCTTTTTGTAAAGATAAAACATATTTACCATCGTGTATATCCCAAGCACCTAGAATTTTATCTTTCTTATATGTTCTAAATATTATAGGAGAATCATTAGGTATAGTATAAGATATTTCTTCAGATAAAGCAACATAACTTAACGCTGGTGCAACATTAGCGTCATAACCTATTACATAACTATTAAACTCTATACCGTTTATAATTAATTGAGATCCTATTTCAACGTCAACAGGTGCAGTAATAGTTATATAAGGTGAAGCAAATGTACTACCTCCTGATTGTGCGTTACCATATGTAGCATTAACATCTATAGCATCAGGTATTTCATTAATATTTTTTAATTCATCTCTAAAAAAATTAGACATACCATATTCTGATATTTCTGTTAAGCCATCACCTGATAATCTAAGTATAGAACCTCTATCTTTATCAGCAAAATACTTTCTAAAGCCATATATAGCAAAAGATTCAGGATTTTTACTTATACCAAACTCACCTTTATAAGGTGTTATTTGACCCATAACAGTTCCTAGAGGGAGTGTTTGTGTACCACCTTCAGTTGTATATATCTGATCTTTATCTATTAAAGCTCTATTAACTTTATCTTCTTGAAAAACAATTAAATTAGTATCTTCAGCATATAACTTTTGTATGCTACCTTTTTGTGGATCAACAGTTTTTGTTATAGCTTCACCTACTGAAAATACGTTAGTTTGATTTAAACCAGTTCTATTATTATAAACACCAGAATATATTAATCCATTGTTTCTAAATTCTGGTTTATTAGATTCTTCTTTTAAATAAGCTTTAGCACCGTAATCTAATGAAACATTATTATATCCTCCTTGATATCTTGATTCTTCAATAAACCAATTCTCTACTTCATCAAATGGATATGTTGATATTAATGGATAAGGTGGAGCACTTTGATATCTTTGCATTTCGCTACCACATCCAGATGGATATGTTGGATAACCAGTAGGATTCCAAGCAAGTCCTGGAAAATTAGAACCTTGTCCACCTCTATATTGTTGAGGTAAAGTTATACCTGCATCGGGATCTGCTCCTCCATCATCATAGTTGTAAGGTATACTTCCTGTTGTTGGTGTACCTAGATAAATAGTCTTTTTTAACCAAAAAGTATTATAATATATAACTTCTACTGTATGTGCCATTTATATAAGTATTTGTATATAAGTAGAATAATAAGTAAATTTAAAACCTGAAGCGCCGTTAGCATCTTTAACTATAATTTTTAATAAAACTTTAGTGCCGTTACCAAGACTTGCTATATAACCTTCGTCGCTAATAATTCTTAAATCATATTGTGTATTAGTAGTAACAATATCAAACAGTGTTTGAGAAATTGCTGTTCCACTTTTTTGTATTATAACTTCTTCTTGATCTAAATTTGTATTATATGATCCATTAAATATGCCTGTTGTTCTATTTATAGTACCTGTAGATTCACCAGGTTGTAAAAATAAAGTTGTTAAAGGATTAGCTGATAAATAGTAAGGATTGTTAATTCCACCTGGATCTGCAATAATTGGATTTCCAGCTTCTCCTTCATACCATTTTATTGGAGCTGCTGGGTTTTCAGGTATTGGACTTAATGAAGGAGCTATATTACTTAATAACAATTGTTTAGTAACAACGTTGTTACCATTTGCTTTTATTCGTAAATTAACATTAAATGTTCTATCATTACTATCAGAACCATAATAAAAACCACCTGTAGTTGTAGAATCAACTCTTAATCTGTATTTAAATCCAGCAGTATTTACTAATTCAAATGGTGAAGGATTAATGATTCCATCATTTCCGTTTGTAACATTAATTAATTCTATTGTTCCTGTAGATAACAAATTGTTCTGTGCGTCTACAGCTTGAAACTCTGGACAAATCCAAGCAGCTGCACTAGGTACAATATTTTCAGCAGCTGTTAAACTAATAGGTTCTGGATTAGCAATAGGAGTACCTATATCTACACCAATGCCTAATGAACCTGCAGATATTAAAGTGTTAAGTGGTTTTATTAAACCAGACGTACTTGTTTCATAGTATATTTCTATTTTAGATTCTACTGGATTTGTTTCAAAAACATTTAAGTTTTTAGAAAACATACTAGCTGATCCAACGCTTTGCCTTGTCGGAGAAAAACCTACTAAAAAATTAGTTTCTAGTTGTGCTACAAATGGATTAGAACTTGCTTCTAAGTATAAAGGATCTACATATTCACTACTAAAATTAGGATAAACAGAATTAGCAATAGGTTTTAAATTGTTATTTTGTGTCCATTTACCTAGATCATTATATGAAAGTATAGAATTAACAGTAAACTCGTTTTTTCCACTTACTTGTGATGATTCAGTTTGGGCAATAGAAGCTAACCAAGCTGTAGGGTAATTAGTAGGAGAAGTAATATATCGTGTAACTACTCTTGGATATAATAAAGTTTGACTTCCATATATTTCTTCTGTTGGTCCTACATCTTTTAATTCTTTAGGAACTTTATTTATGTTATCACCATATAAAACTATATTAGAAATAGACGCGGCTTTTTTGTACGTAACACTACCTACACCTGCGCTAGCTGAAGTTCCTATTTGACCCGTAAAAGTTATTTGACCAGATGTTGCACCAGGTGTATAAACATTGTAATATTCTTGACCTAATTGTTGCACTACTACTTTATATGTCATATAACCTGTTGGGTTTAATTGAGTAGCGGGCTTGTAGGGTGAGCTAGTGCCTGCTACATAAATGCCATTAAACAAACCAGGATAATTAGAAGTTTTATTTGGTGGTATTAAATCAGCAAATGATATTTTTAAATTATTACCAGGCCAATTTAAAGTACTTTCTGGATTTTCATATGGAGCGTATATACTAGATTTTTCTCCACTAATACCTATACTTATAGCTTCATCTCTTAATATAACATTAGATGATCTACCATATCTATCAACTAATACAACTCCTACTTTATAAGATCTATTTTGTTTTAAGGTGTGATTAATATATTCTTTTCTACTATAACTATATCCACTTGCTGGACTACCTATAGATTTCTTTTCACTAACAGCTAAAAAATAATCTAAGTTCTCAGGTGATCCATGTTTTTCTTGAAAATTACCATAAATTATTCTATTGCTCGCAGTTGCTTGTGCTTTCGCTCTTATAGGAACTTTATCATGTACTCTAGTGGTAACAGCTTCAGTAAGTGTTTTAAAAGGTTTAGCTGATTCGTATTGATATATATAAAATCTATCTGTGTTAGAAGTAAAAGAATCTTCAACTATAATTTCATCAACTACTTTAATAGCTAAACCATCAGATTCTTTAGCAAGTATTTGTATTTCAGTAACTTTAAACTCGTTAAAAAATTCTGTTTGTACTGGACCCGCCGTTGGACTAGCTACGTCAATATTATAACGTGGAGGTAGATCTATTTTAAACGATGCACTAGTGACTTGGTTTTCCATGAATTTAACTATACCACTATTAGCTGTATCTTTTTCATCTCTTTGTGTAATTCCATTCCAACCAGTATCTGAAAAATAACCAAAGTTTTTTGGTATAAACAAAGCTTGAGTAAATGGAGCCATTAAAGAATATTCACCGTCATCATATTTAAATCTATAACTAAATCTTACAAATTTATCTTTTAAATAATCTTCATCTCCTTCAAAATTACTATTGTAATCTGGATTTACTTGCTCAAATTGAATAACATCGGGAGTAGCTCCACCTGTAAAAGCTACAGACCCTGCGCCGAAGTACTCTACAGCTGCTGCGTTAGCTGCTGCCATAGCCGCTGAACCTGTATTACCTGATCCTATAGGATACTCAAAAGTTAACGTATCGTTTCCACTTATATTAGTTAACTTAAAATAACCTAATTCAGGTTTCATTATATTTTTAAATCTAGTAACTGGAGATGTAGCAATGTCAATATTTTTAAACTCTAAAATTACATTTGATGCAGTTATACTATCAACTACTGATGTCGAATGAGGCGGTAAATACTCTGAAAGATTATCTTTCATTGTATTATTATTGCTTGAGTTTAAAAAAGATATAGGGCTAAAAGGCATAAATTTAGCTACAGAAATATGATCTTCATTAAAGTAATAACCTGGATTAGAGCTTGAAACATAAGGACTACTTATAGCAGTTTCTACATTTATTTTTCTAGGTTGATTTCTATTATCTGTGAAAAATAATAAATCTTCTATAAGATCTACACCCAACATAGGATGTGTTTTAGAAAAGTTTAAAAAACTACCTTGGACTAATATATCGAAAGCTGGAGAAACAGTATTGTTTAACGGGCCTTGAATATATGCTATGTAACATTCTGCACCTGGAATAGTTCCACCTGCTGGATGTGGTACATCAGATACAGGAAAATTACTTAATTGATCTTGAGATGAATCTGTAAAGTTAGTAGCAAAAATATAAATTCTATCTTTATCAGTATCTGCATAAGTACCTATTATTTCAGTATTACTTGCGAAACCAAAATTAGAATATTGTATATTTCCTAATATATTTTCTACAACTCCTTCATCTGGACCTTCTGATTTACTTATAGAAATATTCCTACCATCTCTGTATTCTCCAGAAGGTAATAATCTTTCATCTAAGTCTTTATTCATTTTAGACTTGACAAAAATATTTCTTACTTCAGCCATCTTAATGCTTTAACCATTTAGATTTACCTCTCATATTCTGTATCATTTCTCCTAGTTTTAAATTACTAAGTCTTAGTTTAGCATTACGCAATGCTACAGATCTTTCTCTTTTATATCTATTTATTACATACTCAGGTACACCTGCTTTAGTTGATACTATAGCGTGCATAATATGCATATATAAAGCTTGTTCAGCCATTTTAGGTATTTTAACATCACCATCATAAGCTAAACCATCTGATATGTATTCTAAAATTAATGTTCTACCACTATTATCACTAGAAAAAGAAAATTTATTTTCTCTTTTATCTATAGCATACCATCCATTACTTTGACTAATAACAGTGTTCATACCATATCTTCTACCTAAAAAAGCTTTACGCCAACTCCAATTATAAATATTAGCATCATTAGATAATTCTTCCCATTCACCTGTAAGATTATTAGTATCCATATTTTTCCAATTTTCTACAGATACTGATTGTCCAGATTGCATGTTTTGACCATGACTGTCTTGTATAGGCATGCCATCTTTAGCTTGTAAAGGCAAATCAGTAGGATATTGAGTTAATAAATTAGCTGGATAAAGCGGGTGGAATACACCATTAGTATCAGTCCAACCCAACCTAACATAATTAACGTAATCTTGTGGTATAGGAAAAGATAAACTAGGTGGTATTTCTATTTCTAATTTTTTTATACTAGGTAAAGTATCGTAACTAAATTCTTGTAAACCTCTTTTAGCGTGAAATAATACATCTGTTCTTTTTACTCTAGTAATTATTTTGTCATACCCAACATAAGACATCATAAAATTATTTACAATTTCTTCTAATGGTACATACTCATAATCACCATAGTTGTCCCATATAGCCTCAGTTAGTAATTGTATAGTTATTATATCAGCTGCTAATGGAGCAACATTTAAAGTTATAGAATTATTACTTACGGTATAATCAGTTGTTATAACTAACTTAGTTGTATTTTTTAATACTTCAAAATTAGGCATTGGAGACAACGTAAGATCTGTGTTTCCAGTCCAAGTATAAGGTCCTGTACTTACAGACCCAGTAAACGATTGTTGACCTGCGTAATATTGAGCATTAGTTTCTGTTATTAATCCCATTTCTTATTATCTTTTTTCATTAGCCATGTCAGCTTGTAACTGCCCAGAAGCAGCTTGAACTATTTGTGGATCTCTTATTACCACTCCAGCATATAACAATATGCGTAATATAACTTCAACTCTTTCTGAGTTGTGTAATTCAAAATTTTGTAACGCTGGATCTGCACCATTATATATAAAAGCACCAACACTATTAACTGTATAAGGCCAATTAATATTTTCTGGTTTTTTAACATACTGAGCTTCTACACCCGTTATAATTGTAGTGGGATACATCTTTACTTTAGATTCTTCGTAAAGATATATTGGAAATTTTGTACTAGCATCTGAGAGTTTAGATCTTTGGATTAAATAAAAATCTGTTCGGTTTACTCTTTGAGCTTCTACAGGTAGTTTAGTAGGAGCAGTGTATGAAATAGAACCTAATCTATAGTGATCTGCAGGTAAATTAAAAACGCCTCCTGCTGTATGTGTCAGTGAAGCATTTTTTTTAAATATTTCTATTTTTTCATCAGTGTTAACGACTCTATCAGCGTAATCATAATCTGTTTGAGGTTGTCTTAACTCTTGATTAAGATCTTCAAAATATTTTTCAAATATTTCGCGCTGAACTTGACTACCTATTTTATTAAATTCTTCAGGTGTCAAATATCCTCGTTGCTCTTTATTTAATATAAGTAATACAGTACGATATACTTCGTTAACTCCTATTGCCATATTTAATGTTTTAAAAAGAGGCCACCAACCGTGACCTCCTAGTGATTATAATCACTTGTTATTTTAGCTTTTTATCTATTGATTTATAAACTTCTAAACCTTCATCTGTTTTAAACCACGCAGCCATTGCTGAGTAGGGGTTTTCATCAAATGGTACAGTCATTAGTTTTTTACCATTACTAGCCCAAGTGAATGTTCTTTGATCTTCTGCCAATTTTATTATATTAGCTTCTCTTGCTTTGATGGCAAAGTTTCTTAATATAATATTTTCATCTTCCGCTAAATCTAAAAACAAAGTAGGATTTTTCTTAGCAAATACTAAAAGATCTCGTTTTAGTTCTTTGCTTGTTAAATCACTAACTGATGATCCATTTTCAACTCTTAATATAGCTTCAGCTTGATCAACTTCCATATCATAAGCTGTGTTCATTGCTGCAATTTCTAATTCTAACATATCAAACTGATCTTCAGCTTGTTCAACAGCATCAAACTCTGCAAAAATTAAATNCTTATGCGGGTGATGACTTAAAAATTCTTGTAAATTTCTTTTTTCTTTAGGTACAAACAAATGTCCTTTTTCAAAAACAATATGTTTTAATGTAACATTGCCTTCTTGCTCATCTACAAATATACTTTTATTATTAGTAGCATATCTCAACTCTCTTTCATATCCTACTTCGGGATCAAACCAAACTAAAGGATAACGTCTTGAATGTCTACTTGGTAAAGTATATGTTAATGGCGTAGCATTGTTTAGTAAATAATAGTTTCTATCTTTATATTCCCAAGTATCTTTTACTTGAGATTCTTTTTCTTTTGTTTTCATAATATAATATAATATAATAATTTAAAAAGACCCCGCCGAAGCGGGATCTTATATTAGTTTAATTAACTGTGAGATTGAACACAATCAGAAACCGCGTANGTAGAAGTATCAATTGATACAAGTTTACCTGGTTTTTCTTGTGACTCTCTAAGAGCATCAACTACTAACTTAATAAAAGTTGGTACTCCTGAACCAACAGCCTCGTGAGTCAAAGTAATAATTTGATTCTTATCAGCAACCATAGCATAAGTAATTACAGTAGAGGTAGATCCCCCTGTAACTGCAACTATGTTATTTGTTGGAATTGGTTTTACAGTGTTTTCTGATCCTGTTCCAGAACCAGCAACTGTTACATAAATATAACTCATAATTTCTATCTTTTAAATGTTAAACAATAATTAAGCTCCTTTAAATAACACGAAGTTATTAGCAGCTTGTACAACTAAACATCTTTCAGATAAGAAATTAACTCTCATAGCATCAAGATCAGAAGTATAAGCACCGCCTACAGATCCAGTGATCCAAGACTTGTATCTTCTATCTTCAGTTTCAGAAGCTCTATATCTTACGTGTAAGAAAGGACGTCTGATGTTAGCACCAAGAATTTGATCATACACTGTAGTGGTTCCAGCAGGAATCATTACACCATCAATTTCTTTGTCTAAACCTCTTGTTGTAGCATCATTAAGATATTTCCAATCAGTTTTGTAGAAGTCATAAGAACCTCTTCTAAAACCTGAAAAACCAAAGTTCATTGCCATATCAGCTTCGTTATCAAATAAACCATAAGAAGCAGCAGCAGTAGAAGCATAACCTCCACCAGCCATAGCGCCGATCATATCGTCAAAGTCAAGAGCTGTAGATCTTGATAAGAATAACATGTTTTCTTCAATAGCACCTTGCTTATCTAATTGTTTAAGGATTTCATCAAAATCACCTAAAGCACCAGAACCAGGAGCAGCAGCTCCAGCAAAACCAGAGTAAATGTTACCTCTTGATTCTATAGCTTCAAATAAACCTTCAGAACCTTTAACAATAGCAACTGTACCAGAGTTACCGAAATCAAAGTTTTCAGTTGCAGCAGCGTGAGCAGCTGTATCATATTTAACAGATTCAACCATTGCCATTTCTAAGTAGTCATCAAATCTTAGTCTTGTTTCAGACTCAGACTTTAAATACCATAAGTATCCTGATGTACCATCTTCAGTAGCAACTTCAACCCAACCAATCTGAGCGGTATCAGATCCATTAATTTGAAAGTTGTCTTTCAATATAATTGGAGAGTTTGAAAACTGAGTGAATTGTGGTTGAATAGATCCTGTCATTCCTTCAGAACCTTTTGCAAATTCAGCACCATAAACAAATAAGCTAGCTATGTTGTTACCTTTAAGAGTAGCAGGTAAGTTAGCGTAAGTAGTTTCATAAATAGTACAATCTAATTCATCTAATTTAGTACCACCAGATGAAGTAACAGCTTGAACTAAACCTTTAGCAGTAACCAAACCAGTAGCTTTATCAGCAATCAAAATTGATTGACCAGCTCTTACGGCACCGTTAGGTGAATCAGCTTTAGTTAAATCTAAAGTAATTTTCATTCTCTGTGCGTTAGAACCAGCAGCAACATCAACTTCTTCATAAGCAACGTGTAATCTGTTTTGTTCAGACCATACAACTTGATCAGATGTCATTGGCATTTCAGCTCCAACCATTCTCAAGAAACCAGATAATGTTCTGTTTCCGTATCTTTCTACCTCCTGCTCATATAACTCAGGAAGATATTGTTGCGCAAAATCATTACCAGCACCTGTGAAATCAAGGTAATTGTCATTAAGTGCTAATCTCTTTTGAGCAGGTTTTATTTGTGCGGGGAAAGCCCCTCCAGATAAACTCATTTTAATTTACTTTTTATTTTGTTCTTTTTTTAATTTTCAACTTAGAACTATCTTGACCATTTATTGCTCTAACTTTAAATCCTCCAACAAAAATATCGCCTCCAGCAGAGTTATGTGGTTGCATATCTATATTTTTAGATTTAGAATTAATATCTCTAATAGCATCAGCTTTGCCTTGCTCATAGAAATGTTGTGCAAATGTGTCAGGGTTTCTAGCAACATATAATGCTTTATGATAACCATTAGTATCTTTTATACTTCCATCTTCATTTAAAAACTTTTTAACAAAAGACTGTATATTACTTTGGTTCTTTACAACGTCTTCAACATTATTTACTTGGTATCTAAATTTTTTTTCACCTACACTGAAATCAAAACCTTTGAAATCGGTGAATAATTTTTTTGTTTTACCTATAAATTCTTGATGAAAACTTTCAGCTTGTTGCTGTTCTTGGTTGTGTCTATTGAAAAACTCTATAGCTTTTTTTTGTTCCTGAGTAACTGACGGCCTCAACTTGATTTCGTCATAGTATTTATTTTTGGTATCCTCCAAAAATCTACGAGCTTTAGCAACTTCTTCTTTATACGCTAATTGTTTCTTTTTAATGTATCTATCCTCATCGGACTCTTCATCCCAAGAAAAATTATCTTCTAGTATAAAATCTATTTCTTTGCTGTTTAAATGTGGCTTAGTTGTTTTATAGTATTCTCTTAATAAAACACTTTCATCTACATTTGAGTAATCAGCATTAATTCGTACATAATCTTCTACCGTTCCACCAGTTTCTTCCATAAAGCTAATTAGCTTTTCTATATTTTCAGGAAGTTGTCTTTCTGGTTCACGCTCAACAGGTTTTTCTGTTTTTACTTCAGTAGAAACTATTGGTTCTTCTTCTTTAGTTTCTTCTTCAGTAACTTCCATTAATGGGCTTTTTACTTCTTCCTGTTTCTCATTTTGTTCTTGCACTGGCGCCTCATCGGTGCTGGGCTCCCGTACTTCTTCAACCACTTTTTCGCTGTTGACTTTGTTTGTGGGTTGCTCGATAATAGCATCGCCACCATCTGATCCCTGTTCTTGAACGGCATCTTCTTTCTTTTTAGTTAAATCTACTTTTATTGGTTTAACCTCTTTAACAAGTTTTCTAGGTCTACCAACTTTCTTTTTTATTTTTAAACCTTCAGTTTTTGGATCTACCTCTGGTTTATCTTTTGCTTCTGCTTTTTCAGCCATAATATAATATTATATAATTAAACGTTATTGCGGTGCAAATTGCTCTAAGCCAAATCCACCAAGTGAATCATTACCTGCTGATTCAAAATTTGTAGGTAATAAATCATTTTTTCTCTGATCAATCATTTGTGATTGCTGAGTACCTTGTATTCTAGTTCTTTTATCTTTCCTATCTTCTATTTCTTTTTCTCTAGTAGCTTCTGCTTCTCCTTTTGCTCTCGTTAATTGCATGTTAAAATCAAATTCAATTTCCATTAACTGTCTTTTAATTTCAGCTTCTCTTTCTAACTTTGTTATTTGTAAATTATTTTTTGCAGTTTCAATTTTAACTTGAGTATCAGCAAGAGCTTGTTGTTTTTGTACTTCAGCTACCGCTGCGGCTTCACTAGCTTGAGCATTAGCCTGTGCTTGTGCTTGTATATTAGCTTGCTGTGCCTGTTGATCTTGTTCTTGTTTCTTTTTTCTTCTAAATTTTAACACTTGATTAGCTAACTTAATATTGTTAACTTGTCTAATGTCAATAGCATCTTCTAAATATATTTGTCCTGATTGAAGAGCTACTTGTATGTTTTGTTCTAATTGTGCTTTTTCTTCTTCATCTGGTTTTAATTCTAAAAATATACCAAAGTCAAATATATTTAAATCAAACAAATCCTGTAATGTGCCTACATTATAAGAGCTAATTGCAGATTTTAAAGCTTCTCTAGTAAGATCAAATTCTAAAGTATCATTAACTCTTAGCGCTATATTTTCACATGTTCTCAGAGTAAGATACATACTTGCTTGAACTAAATGTCTTGTAGCAGTATTGCTATTTGCTATAGCTAATTTTTGTAATCCTACTAATGAATCTTTTGCTGGAGTACTACCATCTCTAGCTTCATTAAGTCCGGTAACATCTCTTATCATTTGTAAATAATATTGATAAGTAGATATTAATGATTGTATCTTAGCTTGTCCAGAGTTTGTAGATAATTCTTGTATAGGAACTTTTCCTGGATTACCAACTCCATCCATAGTTTGAGATCTTCCAATTATGGATCCTGTTTGGAAATACATATTTAAAGCTTCCTGAGGATTATAACTCGTACCACTACCTAAATCTATTTCCGCTAAACCATCTGCATCTAAATACACACCATCAGGAACTATTCTAGACATTACTTGTTGCAACTTTAAATGCGTTAATTGTATCATATCTGCAAATCCAGTTATTCTACTAACTAAAGATTCTATTCTACCTTTGTACATTCTTGGAGCACAAAGATTATAATTCATGTTTACTTTAGACAAGTTAGAAGTAGGTCTTGTCATGTTTCTAGCCACTTCCCATTTTAACATCATCTCATGACCTAAAATTTTAGCTCCACTATATAATACTTCTATTGATCTAGATACTCTATCAAAGTTGTCATTTTCAGGTGGATTAAAAGTATCTGGTTTTTCTAATGCTTTTTCTAGCCCAGTGTTAGTTTGTTTTATTTTAAATACTTGATCACTATAAGTTTTATACTCAAAATATAAAACATAAATACTATTATTATCATTTCTAGCATTCCAATCATAAACATAACTACTGTTGTTAGGATATTTTTGTATACGCTCTAATTGATCTGGCGTTAAATCTGGAAATTCTTTTTTAAGTTCAGCTAGGTCTATTCTTTTAACTTCACCAGCATACCATATATCTTCAAAATTAGGATCATCTGTATATGAATAAACCATATGAGACGGATCTACATAATCTACAGTAATACCTTCAGCTTTATTCCAATTAGTTTTTACCGCTCCAATACCTAATACACATAAATCATAATTTACTCTACGTCTAGTTAATTCATATTTATTAAAATCTAATATATTATTAATTAACTCTTCTTCAGCTATTTCTACAGACTGTTTATAATCAAGCTGCATATGTACGTCTAATTCTTCTTTAGACTGAGGCATTTCCTCTAAATTAGCAACTGACAAATCCATACCTAATGTTGCAGCAGCTTTAGACATGAATTCTTTAGTTTCTATTTCCATTAATATTTGCTCAGCATAATCTGTTCTTTGTTTTATAGATTTAGGATCTTGAGCAAAAGCTTTTATGTCATATATTTTTTCAGACATGCCGTTAACAACAATATCAACAAACTTAGGAATAACAGGTATTGGTTTCCAATCTAAATTAAGATATGATAAATCACCATTAATAGATAATTCATCTTTATATTTTTGTATTGGTTGTTCTGCTCTTGCATATAACCTTAGCATTCTAAAGTTATTATATTGAGTAGAATATCTATTTCCTAAACCAGTTCTAATACCACTAAACCAATCACTTTCTATAGCTCTACCTACTTGTAAACCATAGTCATAGCTTTGCTTTACTTCATCTGATACTACTTGATCTGGAAATATACTGTTATTATCAGTTATAATCATTAGTTAATTATTTTTGAAATTGACCCTCTATTATCATATCTTTTAAATCCTAAATTTGTGGATACAACTGCTCTTTCAGCAACAGGTCTATACCTATTTTTATTACAAGCCATAATAGCTAAACCAGAACTTATAGTAGCATCATACTTTGTTCTGTTATTTATATTAAATTTACCCCAATCTTCTAATGTTTTTTGAAAATACATATTTCCATAACCATCAGAAAGTTCTCCTATATAATCTTCTATGTAACTTTCTATTGCAGCTGCATGAGCTTGTTTAATATCTTCACTAGTGTTTGGTATGCCACCTATTTCTTTTTCTGTAGTAGAAAGTTTATTCCATATTTTATCAGGACGATTCATAGAGTAACCTCTATAACCTCTACGTTTTAAATAATATAATAATCTAGGTTTATTGTTCTCTGCTAATATAGGCATACCATAAAAGACTAAAGCCATAAGCACATCTTCAAAAAATATTTCAGCTGTTTGAGGTCTAGCCACGTATTCTAAGAAAAAGTGATTAGGTGGAGCATCTTCCATGCTAAACTTTGTTAATCCATGTAACGCTCCATTAGATCCTTTACCATCCACAGTACCACTAATGTCGTAACTGTCACAGCCAAAAGCTCCCATGTGTTCGTTTCCAGGATATTTGTTTCCATTTTTTATTATAGTTCTATTTTGTAAATTTTTAGAAGGCACCCAAGATATTAAAAATCTTCCATCTTTGTTAGGTGCAAAAATTACAGATGTATCTTTAATTCCATTACTCCACATAAAAGAACCTCTAGTAACATTAAAGCTATTAGCTAGTTCTTCATTGTAATCTATTTGTTGATATATTCTTGTTAAATTAAATAAACTATTTTTAGCTTCATCTCTAAACGCATGTTGCTCAGTTCTTGGAAACTGTCTATAATATTCATTTAAACTATCAGCATCGTGTTTTAAACCATCTACTTCATTCTCCCAGTGCTCGATGACTCCTGTTGTAATTTCATAACCGTCTCTTGTTTTTGTTTCACTTTCTGTTCTAACAAAAACAGGTGATCCGTAAGTATCCATGAATCCTTCGTAGTTCCATTCCATAGGGATGAACAAAGAATAGAGGCCAGAAGATGTTTGTCCATTTCTATTTCTTTTTGTAACATCGCTATTGTAGTACAGTTTTTTAAAGTTTTCTCCACCTTTATCTAACGCATTTGATGTTGAGCCCATCATACATTTACCTACAACTCTTGATCCTAGTCTTAATGTAGTTTTTGTAACTCGCCAGTTATTTAATATATTATCAGGTCTTTCCCATTTACCACTTTCATCATGAGCTAATAGTTTTAGCTTTTCACCATCGTAAGAGTTATCACCTGTATTTTTCCAGTCTATCGTGGTGTCCAACCCTTGTAGTTCACGAAGCTGCTCATTGGTTTCAAGTTTCCTTCGTGTAAGCTTTGACGCTGGTACTCTATAGGCGAGTTCGGTTTTAGGACGATCCATTCCGTCTTGGATAGGTTTGAAGAAGAACGGATAATTAACACTAATGGGTACGACTTTGTCTGTGAACATTTTCTTAGCGTCTGCACCACTTTTAGATAAGATTCCAAACCTCGAGTCGGAACTAATCGTGGCCAAGTTGACAAGTTCTGAAGATGCCATGAACGAAAAACCACTCCTTCTATTTTTAAGATAACACATACCGTAACACCTGTCATCTGCTTTACATGCTTCCCAGAAGATGAAAAATAATCTGTTGGCTGCTCTATAGTCTGGTGCTCCGACATCAATCTTGGACCACTGCAAGTACATGTAATGAGTACCAGTAATATAAGTGCTATGGCCGTTATTGCTAAACCAAAAACCATTTTCACGTCTTCTAAATTCTTCATCTATATAATCGTACCACTTTTCTTTAAAATCTATTGGATATTCTTCCCAATCAAATCTACTTTTTATTTTTTGTAATTCTTTTGGGTATTCAAATCTTTCCCAATATTGTTCCTTTTTATCTTTGCTTCGTTGATAGCATTCATTTTCTTTTGGTAATGCAATGCGTAGATTTTGTATCTCAATAATTGATCCAATGGTTCCATCTTTACTTATACAAACAAAGTCATATTCTTTGTTATAACCGTATTCCCACTTCTTATACCTATTGTTTTTTTTAAGTATTTTAGGATTTATATAGTTTTTTAATTCTTGCCAAAGAGTTTGTTTATAACTCATTTACTCCTCCCTTCAGCAAATTTAAATACTCTTTCTTTTTTTTCTTCTTTTGGTTTACCACTTAGTATAGCTTCTTCTTCTTCAATACGTTGTAGTATTTCAAAAGCATCCATAATACAAAGCTTTTTTGTAGCAGCTGCATTTTTAAGACGATCTGCAGATACATCATCGTCAGTATGTGTAATAATTTTTTCTTCAGCTACTTTTATTAATTCATCAACTGCTTTACGCCCAGCTCGGATTATATTCTTTCTCGTTTCCTTCGTATTCATGAGTTAAAGCTATATCATTAGATTTCATACAATAAAGTCTTTCACCTTCTATTACAAATTCAAATTCTGAACTTGGTGTAAACGTAATAAGCTCTCCAGGTTTTAATCCTAGAGCCTCTAACTCATTATTAGAATATTTTAATATTCCAGTGTGTTTACGCTCTTTATTGTTGTATAGAGGGTTTGTTTCTCTAATAGGAGATACAAAACAATACTTCCAGTGTGTAACTATTTTATTATTAATTAAACTAGCGTATATTTGACCCAGACTACAAAAATATAAATCATCTTTAAAATAGGTAGAGCTATTTCTTTCTCTACCTTTTTGATCATACCACCTTCTAAAAATGTTATGGTGTACATATACAATATCACCTTTTTTTATTTGTGTTTTAAAAACAGCAGGAGTAGAAACTACTATTGCTTTTTTACTAACAAATTCATGAGGTTCTATACTAGTATTAAGTATAAGTTTATTTTCACCTATTTTTTTAATATTATCATACCTATTATTAAAAGGTTTAATAATAAAACTATATAAACTTTTCATTAGTAATTAAGATCATACTCTACAGATACAGCCATATTTTTGTTAAATTTTTTCCATGGAAGTATTTCTTCGTTTTTAACAATATATATGTTATAAGAGTAATCATCTTGATCAAATAATATATTAGATATATTATGCCCACCATAAACTTCTTGACCTACAGAATAATGCATAGCATCATTTTTATAATCAGAACCAATACTAATTTTTCTAATTACACTTGACATTATACTGCTGCTACTGGAGTTTCTTCTTCTTCTTGTTCTATTTCTTTATACACACCTGTTTCCATATTAATTGAAACAGTGCCATATTTATTTTCAAGTTCTTTTTTAGTTTTTTCTACTTCTTCGTTTACAGAAGCAATTTCATGAAGCAACGCATGTTTTTGAGATTCTAATACTCCTACATTGCCAAGTATTTCATTAATTTTTTTCTGTTGTTCTTGAATTGTTTTTAATTCTTCTTCAGTTATTTTATTTTCCATTTAATTATATTTAATTATTTATTTTATTTGTAATAGTATAATCACCTATATTAAGATAAATCTACTATAGTAACAGTATATCCTAAAGCTTCTAACTCTGTTTTAACTCCTTCATGACCAACTTGTAATGACTGCTCAGCAGGTGCTACAACATCCACGTTAAAGTTAGTACTAAAATTATCTAGTTTTAATATAGAGTTAGGAGATGATTCATATAATGCTTGTGAAGCATAATTATATAAACCAGCGTTCATGGATCCACCGTTTTTAGGTAATCCAAATTCTAGTCTAGAATATATTTCTGTTAATTCTGTAGCAGTTCCACTTACTACTAATTTAGCGTCTCCGCTTGCTTTTATTTTTAATGCCATTTTTTTATTTTATATTGTATATTTACTAACTCTTATTATAGCAGGTACGCCTGTAAATGCTGTATCAGTTTTAACTATTCTTACTTCATAATAGGGAAAGCTTGTATCAGTAGGTGCAAAAACACTCATTTGATGAACGTCATTGTTATTGAATCCTGCATTTAACTGCCATCTGCCGTCAGCTGCGTTTATATTTGCTCTTCCATCTGTTCCCGCAGTTGGCGACCACCATGTAAAATTAACATTTGCACTTTCAGCTGGATCAGTTAATACTTGAACTTCAATATCATCAGAGCCTGATTCATCTAACCATATTTGTATTATGTCATCATTATATATAGATAAAGGATCTGGTGAAGCGGGAGAAGTATCAAATACATTTAAATAAGGTTCGCTACTAGGTGACTGCCAAGCAGATCCATCATAATACTGTAATTTGTTATCTGTGGTACTATACAGGGTAAGTCCAGTGGCTGGCGAGCTAATAGCATCTCTCTGTGTGTTATTCATCCTAGGAGGTAACATACCTTTTGTAGTAGAAGTAATAGTAAGTGCAGCACTTGCAGCATTAGAAGCTGTGCCAGTTGGATTTATAGCTACACCGCTTCCAGCTACTACAGTAAATCTTGTAAAATTATTACTATTAACATTTAAAAATCCAGTACTTCCAGCAGTCCTACCCATTGTAACTGTATAAGCTCCACCTTGCTGTATTCTAAAAGCTGTAGCAGAAGTAGATGTATCTACTGTAACTTGATTTTTAAAACGAGTTGATCCATTTACTATTAATGTTTCAGTATCAGAAGTTAGTGTTCCTATCTGTACTTGTCTATTATCTTTTAAGTTTAAAATATCATCACCACTACTATTTTCAACTATTAAAGAAGTTGTAGCATCTGTAGCACCCGAACCAGTTACGTGTAGCGTAGCTGTCGGTGTTCCTTGATTAATGCCTACGGCGATATCACCACTTGCACCACCTACACCTGAGCATGTAATATAAGCTTCTTCACTTTGTCCATTTAGTCTTCTACCAAGAATCAATTTACCAAGAGTGCCATGATTACCACCACTTATATATCTATAATAACCATTAGTTCCTGGTGTAGATGAAGTATCAGCAAGAGTTATTTTAGTTGTTTTAGCGTTACCAGCTTTAAGTTGAAATAAACCACCATCTTGCTGTCCAGAAAATACTATTGATTTTGCATTGTTACTTGGCCCTCCAGTAACAGAAAAATACAGAGGCCAACTAGTATCAGTAGCTTTAAATACAAATGCTTTATTAGTTCTAAAGCCCATTTGATCTCTAGATGAATAATCAGAGCTACCGCTGTTTATAATAGTAGCGTTTATATAGCCTGTTGCATTTGAGCTTCCAGAGCTATTAGTTGCTTGTAATTTTAATACAGCACCTCTAGTTTGGCCATAACCAACAGGTGTTTGAGAAGTATAAGTTTCTTTTATTTGTACTATATTACCATTAGAATTTCTAGTAGTAGTATTATTTGATTTGCTACTTTCAAAACTAGTATTGTAAGTTACTCTTGTAGTTGGATCGTGACCTACTGTTATAACTCTATCTTCATCTATTGATCCGTCAGCCGTATAAAGAGTATCGCCACCTGCTGCGTCTTGCCAAGCAGATCCATTATAGAACTGTAGTTTATTTGTAGTAGTATTATACAGAGTTAAACCTGTTGTAAACGTTCCACTGTTAATAGCGTCTCTTTGAGTAGTAGTCATTCTAGGTGGCAACATACCTTTAGTAGTTGATATCAACGTAAACATTGATGCAGCATCTTGAGAAACATTAACACCAGCCGCATTAGTAAACACCATGCCACCTACTGTGCTATAGTCAAAAGTATTAAAATAACCGTTACAAATATTGATTTTTCCTGCAGATCCTGAACTTACACCTACTTTTAATAAAGGCGCTCCAGATCTATCGCTTATTCTTACACTTTCATTACCACTTACAGAATTAGTTATTTGTACTCCATTATAACCTAAACCAATAGTTCTATCATCTAATGCTTTTATAATATCATTACCTGAATTATCTTCAACTAAAAATGCTGTTGTAGCGTTTGTAGTTCCTTGACCTTTAACATGAAGTTTAGCAGGTGGTGTACCACTATTAGCACCTATAGATGTGTTTGCTAATAAATAATTAACATAATCTTTAGGATTTAAATCTATATATTTAGTAGTTCCAGCATGCCAAAGTTCTAATCTACCACTTCCAGTATTTAAACCTAGACTAGCTTTAGCCTGCCCGTTATATCTACCTTGTAAAAAATAAGCATTAACAGATGTACCATTCATATATAAGAAGTTACCACTCCCACCTTGACTTAAATTTATTTGATAACCACCTAGTGTTAAAGTGTTATTTTGGCCTAATGTACCACCAAAAACAAAATCTGTAGTTTGAGTTCTAGTGTATCTAGTATTAGTAGTACCATCATATCCTACTACAAATGTTGTTCCTGTAGCGTCTTGTGCTGCAAAGTCTGAAAATTTAGTTGCCATGTTACGGTGCTTCTTCTGTTACAAGCTGATCATTAGTAGCCTCAGCTTTAATTAAAATTCCTATTTCTGTTATAATATCAAATGGTGATCCCGGTCTTATAGAATCTCCAGGTGGAACCATTCGCTCGGGTACTATATTTACTATTCCTATAAACATGTTACTCTATTGGCGGTTCTTCAGGTGTCCACTCTGG